>Ga0255334_1000159_pt1 | contig 72402 bp, 74 predicted proteins | sample EtOH5_35cm_T3_12_FD_202080 | JGI IMG/M metagenome (GOLD analysis project Ga0255334, IMG submission 202080) | Sandy soil microbial communities from University of British Columbia, Vancouver, Canada - EtOH5_35cm_T3_129 | ecosystem: Engineered > Artificial ecosystem > Sand microcosm > Unclassified ...
AGCTGCCCAAGGTCGCATTGGTCGCTTGCATGCGCAAGCTGCTGACCACGCTCAACGCCATGGTCCGTACCGGCAAACCTTGGGACGAATCGCTTCACAGCGCTTGACTTTAAAGACGGTTACTCAGGCGTGCGTGACCCACTCGGCATGCTCGCGCCCGTTCAGGTGCGGCAGGGTGTTGAAGGTCTGCAGCATCAGCCGTTTGGGCGACACGCTGAACTCCGTCACGGCGCTGTTGCGGATGCGCATGTTCAGCGCAATGGTCACCTCGGGCGCCGTGCCCAGCACCTCGCCCACCGCCGCCGCAATGGGGCCGCCGCTGCTGACCAGCAGCACGTTGTGCCCCGCGTGGTGGTGGCGCACATGGTCGAGCGCGGCGTGCACGCCGCCCGCGAATTCGTCCCAGCTGGGCATGCCCTGGGGGCTGATCACGCCCGCCATCCATTGCGCCAGTGCATCGCACAGCAGGCGGAAATGCGCGCGGTAGAGTTCGGGCGTGTCGGGTTTGGCCAGGGGCTGCGGGTGGATGGCGCGGATGAGCGCCAGGCTATCGTATTCGTTGAGGCCGGGCATCTGCAGCGGCTCGGGGGTGATCTGCAGGCCTTCGGCAATGCCTTCGAGCGTCTGCCTGTGGCGCCGCAGGGTGCCGGTGAGGATGGCGTCGAACGCCTGGCCCTGTGCGCGCCAGTGCTCGCCAAGCCGCACCGCCTGCTCGCGCCCGCGCGGGCTGAGATGGTCGTAATCGTCCGCGCCAAACGAGGCCTGGCCATGGCGCACAAGGTAAAGGGTTCCCATGGCGGGAATTTAGGGGAATCGCCGGTGCGCCCATGTCTCGCCGGTGACGCATGCTATCGAAAAAGAAGCGAAAGGTGGTGTGGGGGTCGCCCTGCCCTCCAAGGGCAGGCTTTTTCCTGCCTTGGCGGCTTGCGTTCGTGCGCCGATGAGCGCTCTTGCACGGGTGCGTCCCTTGGCGGGGGCAGGCAGCACTGTCTGCGGCGGGCGACTTGGGCGGCGCGCCGGTGGCGACTGGGTGCCCCTTGCAAATTGCGCGCGGGCGGGCTCCATGGATCCGGCAGGATTTATTCGTAATCCCCGTTCGGGCCGAGCCCTTCGGCGGGCTCAGGGTGAACGGGATTCGGTCTCCGCAATAAACCGTGCCGGATCAATAAGCAAACCTTCAGACGCCGGGGGCACCATCCAGTCCTCTCCCGTTCAAAAGAAAGCGCTCCATGGACCCCCTTCTTCGCACCCTGATGCGCCAGTTTGCCGGCGTGGTGCTGGCCTCCCTGCTGCCCGTGGTGCTGACTGCTTTTCTGTGCATTCCCTTCATCCTGGGCGGTCACCCCGGCGATGAACGCCTGGTGGATGCCGGTACCGCACAGCACATGAGCTGACAGCCATGGCAATCTCTCTCTTTATCCATCCATGCCCGCAGGGGCTGGCCATGCGGGCGGCCTGGGCCTGCCGGGTGGTGACCTGCGCCGCGGTGGCGCTGGTGGCGGGGTGTGGTGCCTCGGCTTCCTGGGACCGGGAATATGCGTGCGAGGGCCAGGAGTCCTCCGTAGCGCAGTTCAAGGGAGCCAGCGCCGCCGCAACTGCGCGCAAGTCGTATCCCTTGTCCATTGACCTGCATGTGCGCGATCCGCATGTGTTCGTCAAGGGCACTACCAGCGATGTGCGCTCACGCAGCGATGACGATACGCATTTTGCGGTGCGGTCCGCGTCGTTCTGGATGGCCGGTGGTTTTAACGAGCGCACGGGCCGCCTGACGCTGGTGGAAGAGCGCACGCTGGCCATCGCAGGGCAAGTACAGCTGGTGCGCACCTCGGGCACCTTCAGTTGTCGTCGAAAAGGAGCGGCGCCGCAGGCTTGAGCATGGTGCGCGCAGTGCGGAAAATCTGAATGAGTGAAAATGGCTCTGGCGCTTGTCCAATGAGCTGATGCAGCTATCATGATGATAGCTGTCCTTGGTTGTTTACCGTGGCCGCCGCCATGCCCCCAGCGCGCGCTGCGGCCGCCAGTGGGCTGGGATGACAGCTTGGGGGGCGTTTGCTTTGGGCGGCGCAGCCTCGTCTCCTGACGCAGGATGGCCACTGGCGATGTTGTCCGACATGGGCGGGCGCAGGCGCCGCGCACACTGTTTCGAGCGCTCTATCGCAGAGCGCGCTTGTTGCAACAGAAGGGGATTCCATGAACACCACCATTACACGATCCATCGGCAGGCTCACCCTGGTGTGCGTTGTCTGCGCGTCCCTGGGGCTGGCCCAGGCGCAGCCCCGCGATCACCGTGATCAACGCGACCAGCGCAGCCAACGGGACCAACGGGACCAACGCGACCAGCGCGATCAACGGGATCAACGGGATCAACGGGATCAACGGGATCACCGTGACCAGCGCAACCCAAGGGGCCAGTGGGATCAGCGCGGAGATGCGCGCCACCCCCAGATGCAGCGGCAGCATCCCCCGGGCGTGGCCCAGCGCCCGCAATGGGCGCCGCCGCACGACCGCCCCATGGAAGGGCATGCCTGGCGCGGCGCCGGGCCCGATCACAACTGGCAGCGGGGCGGGCGAGTGCCACCGGCCTATCGCAGCTACCACTATGTGGTGGAGGACTGGCGCGGGCACCGGCTGGCGCCACCGCCGCGTGGCTACCACTGGGTGCAGTACGGTGGCGACTATCTGCTGGTGGCCATTGCCACCGGGGTGATCCTGCAGATCATCCTGAGCAACTGAGGCCGCCCGGCCCACACCCGCTCGCTTAGCCGGCCGGGTGCAGTACCTGGCTGAAGACCGCGGCGTCCACGTTGCCACCCGTCAAGGCCAGGCCCACCACCTGGCCTTGCAGGGCATCGCGCTCCTGCAGTGCGGCCGCCAGGGCCGCGGCGCCCGCGCCTTCGGCCACGTTGTGGGTGTCGGTGAACAGGGCGCGCATGGCGGCGGCCACCTCGTCGTCGCTCACCTGCACGATGTGGTCGATGTGCGGGGCGATGATGGCCAGCGCCTCGGGGTCGGCCACGCGGCAGGCCATGCCGTCGGCCAGCTGGGTGGTCACGGGGGCTTCCACCACACGGCCCGCGGCCACCGAATCGGCATAGGTGGTGGCGTGGCTGCTGACCACGCCCACCACGCGCACAGGGTGCTGCAGCGCCAGTTTGGCGGCAATGGCCGAGCATGCGCCCGAGCCCTGGCCGATGGGCACATACACCACGTCGAGCCGTGGCACCGCGCGCAAAAACTCCCACCAGTAGGTGCTCACGCCGCGCAGCAGGTCGGGATGGAAGCTCGGGACCATGTGCGCGCCCCGCTCGGCCGCGATCTGCATGGCGTGTTCGCGCGCCTCCTGGAAGTCGCTGCCGTGCTCGACCAGCGTGACGCCCAGGGCGCGCATGGCGGCGTTCTTTTCCACCGAGTTGCCCTGCGGCACGACGATGGTGCAGGCCACGCCGTGGCGGCGCGCGGCCCAGCCCATGCTCTGGCCGTGGTTGCCGCGCGTGGCGCTGACCACCTCGCGCGGCAGTGCGCCGCGCTGGGCGAGCTGGTCGAAGTAGGTCAGGCCGCCCCGGATCTTGAAGGCGCCCACGGGTGTGTGGTTTTCGTGCTTGAGCCAGCAGTCGGTGCCCAGGCGATCACTCAGCAGCGCCCAGCGGTATTGCGGCGTGGCGGCAAAGTCGCGGTAAACGACTTGGGCGGCGGCTTCGATGTCGGCCAGCTTGGGAAGGGGCATGGCGTCAACTCCTGTTTTGATAGCTTTTAGCGCTTGCTGGGTAAGCGCTTTTGGCGGTTTTGACTTGTTTTTTTACAACCGCACCGTGCCGCTGATGCAGGTGACGGTGTGGCCGCCCACCCAGATGTCGCTGCCCTCCTGCTCCACATGCACGCGCCCGGCGCGGCCCAGCGCGGTGCCCTGGCTGGCCACGTAGCGTGTGGGCGCGAGGCCCGCGCCGATGAGCCATTGCGCCAGCGCGGCGTTCAGGCTGCCCGTGACGGGGTCTTCCGCCAGGCCGTTGCCGCCGGGGAAGAAGGCGCGCACTTCGAAGGCGATGCCGTCCTCATCGCTGTTGCCGACCACGCCGACCTTGCCACGGGGGCCGGCCACGCCCACATCGAGCCCGGCAAGGACCGCGCCGTCGGGCTTGAGCGCCAGCACCTGCGCGGCCGATCTCAGCATCACGCCGCGCCAGTGGGGGCCGTTGTCGCACCAGGCATGGTGCAGGATGTCGCTGCGCGGCACGCCCAGGCCCTGGGCGATGCGGGCCACGTCGGCTTCGCCCAGCGGGCCGCTTCGGATGAGTGGCGGCGCCGCAAAGGCCAGGCGGTCGCCGTCCTGGCGCAGCGCGACCAGGCCCACGCCGCATTCCTGCACCACCCGGCCCGCCGTCCGGGGTTGGCCGCCCGATTGCAGCCAGGCATGGCAGCTGCCCAGCGTGGGGTGGCCGGCAAACGGCAGCTCGCGGCCTGGGCTGAAGATGCGCACGCGGTAATCCGCGCCCGCTGCGCGGCCTTCGGGCGTGGGCGGCAGCACGAAGGTGGCTTCGGACAGGTTGGTCCAGTTGGTGAACTGCTGCATGGCTTCGGCCGTGAGGCCTTCGCCGTCCAGCACCACGGCCAGCGGGTTGCCCTGGTAGGGCTGGGCGGTGAACACGTCCACTTGCAGAAAAGGGCGATGGCGCATGGCGGGACCTCGAAGAAAGATCAGGACAGCGGCTGGTCCAGCACGCCGCGTGCGCCGGGGCGCTCGCGCAGGGTCTGGTACCAGCGTTCCAGATGGGGCCGCGCGGGGCGCTCCTGGGGCAGGCCCCACCAGCGGTGGATCTCGCAGGCGACCGGAATGTCGGCCATGGTGAAGTGCTCGCCCGCCATGAAGGGCTGGCGCGCCAGATGGGCGTCGAGCAGTGCCAGCAGCGCTTCGGTGGCGGCCACCGAGTGGCGGATGAGCGCCTCGTTGCGCTGCGCGGCCGGTGTGCGGATCCATTGAATGAAGGCGTCGCGCCCCGCCGGATTCAGCGCGGTCTGTTGCCAGTCCATCCACTGCTCTGCCACAAACCGGGCGGGCAGGGCTTCGGGATAGAGCTGGCCGGGTGCATGGCGGGCACACAGGTAGCGCACGATGGTGTTCGACTCCCACAGCACCACGCCGCCTTCGTCCTCGATCAGGGGCACCAGGCCGTTGGGGTTGAGGCGCAGGTAGTGCGCATCACGCACGATGCCGAACTGACCGCCTGCATCGGTGCGCTGCAAGGGCAGCGCCAGTTCCTGCGCCGTCCACACCACCTTGCGCACGTTGATGGACGAGAGCCGTCCCCACAGCCGCAGCATGCTCAGCCCCTTGCCAGTTGTGCGCGGATGGCGGCTGCCAGCGCGGCGATGGCGGTGCGGATCTCGTCGCTGGTCGCCGTGACATACGACAGGCGCAGGGTGCGGGTGTCGGGGTGGTCGGCATAAAAAGGCGCACCGGGCACGAAGGCCACGTTGCGTTCCACCGCCTCGGGCAGCAGGGCCTGCGCATTCACGCCCTCGGGCAGCCGCACCCACAGGAACATGCCGCCCGCCGGGCGCGTCCACTTCACGTCGAGGCCGGCCATTTCGTGCTCCAGTGCGGCCAGCATGGTGTCGCGCTGCTGCTTGTAGAGGGCGCGGATCGTGGGCACATGGCGGTCGAGGAAGCCGTCCTTGATCACCTCGGCCACCACGCGCTGGTTGAAGCCGGGCGTGTGCAGGTCGGCGGCCTGCTTGGCCTGCAGCAGCTTGGGGTAGACGGCCTTGGGCGCCACGATATAGCCGATGCGAAGGCCCGGGGCCAGCACCTTGGAAAACGAGCCCATGTAGATGCAGCCATCGGGGTTGCGCGCCGTCAGGGGCGCGGGCGGGGCTTCGCCAAACCACAGGTCGCCATAGGGGTTGTCTTCGATCAGCGGAATGTTCAGTTCGGCCGCCTTGGCCACCAGCGCGGCGCGGCGCGCCTCGGTCATGGTGCGGCCCGTGGGGTTCTGGAAGTTGGGCAGCACATAGGCCAGGCGGGCCTTGCCGGCGCCGGTGCCGGCCTGGGCGGCAAAGTCGTCCACCAGAATGCCGTCGTCGTCGCTGGCCACGCTCACGGCGATCGGTTCCTGCGGGGCAAAGGCCTGCAGCGCGCCCAGGTAGGTGGGCGTTTCCACCAGCATGCGGCTGTCCTTGTCGAGAAACACCTTGCCGATCAGATCGAGCGCCTGCTGCGAGCCGGTGGTGATGAGCACCTGGTCCGGGTCCACGGCCCAGGGCAGCATGTCGGCCACGGCCTGGCGCAGCGGGGCGTAGCCCTCGCTGGTGGCGTACTGCAGCGCGGCCGCGCCGTCGCGCGCCATCACGGTGTTGCAGGCGGCGGTGAATTTTTCGAGGGGGAATGCCTTGGGCGAGGGCAGGCCGCCGGCCAGGCTGATGATGCCGGGCTTGTCGGTCAGCTTGAGGATCTCGCGGATCGCCGAGGGGTTCATCTTGGCGGCGCGTGCGGCCAGGGTCCAGTTCGTCATGCAGTCATCTCCAGTGGGCGCCCGGCAGGGGCGCGCTTGTCATTCAATAAGTAGAGCCGTTGTGCGGCCATGTATCGGCCTGCGGGTGGGCCGATGGGGCCGCACTTTAACCCGCCGTGGGGCCTGTTCCTTGAGTGCGATGCCACGGTCATCCAAGTCTGGCCCGCGCCCGCACCGGCATGCGGCGGCCCAGCAATACGGTGGCCATCACGGCCAGGCCAAAACCCACGCTCACCGCGTCCAGGCCCTCGCCCAGCAGGGGCACGGCAAACAGCATGCCCAGAAAGGGTTGCACCAGTTGCACCTGGCTCACGCGCACCGTGCCGCCCAGCGCCAGGCCCCGGTACCAGGCAAAAAAGCCCAGCCACATCGAAAACACCGTCACATAGGCAAAGCCAGCCCAGGCCGGCGCGGGCAGGGGCATGGCGGGCCACGACAGCGCAGCCAGCGGCACCGTGACCGGCAGCGAGATCACCAGCGCCCAGCAGATCACGAACTCGGCCCGCATGTGCTGCGACAGCCGCGCGCCAAAGCCGTAGCCCACGGCCGCGCAGAGCATGGCGCCCAGCAGCAGCAGGTCGGCCGGGTGCAGCGCCAGCCCGGCCCGGCCCGAACGCAGCACGGCAAAACTCACCACCAGCCCGGTGCCGAGCACCGCGCAGGCCCAGAAGGCCGGCGACGGGCGCTGGCGGTGCAGCAGCGCGCCCACGGCCGCGGTGGCCAGCGGCAGCACGCCCACGATCACGCTGGCATGCACGGCGCTGACATGGCGCATGGCCACCGACGTCAGCAGCGGAAAGCCAAACACCACACCGAGCGCCGTGAGCACCAGCGGCCAGGCGTCGGCGCGCTGCGGCAGCGGTGCCCGCAGGGCCAGCAGCAGCGCCCCCGACAGCAGCCCGGCAAAGGCCGCGCGCCCCATGGCGATGAACAGACCGGACATGAGCGGCGCATCGGGCGTGCCCACGGCCAGGCGGGTCATGGGCAGGGTCAGTGCAAAGATCATGACGCCGAGCAGGCCCAGGGTCAGCCCGCGGGCCTCATGGGGGCGGGCCTGGTGGACGCGGGGCGCGGTCATGCGCGCACCATCCATGCGGCCGTGACGACCAGCACGCAGCCCATGGCACGGTTGAACCACAGCAGGCGCCGCCCGCGCGCCAGCCAGTGGCGCAACAGCGCACCCACGGCGGCATACACAAAATTGCTGGACAGCGCAAAAAGGGCCATCACCGGCAGCACCACGGCCAGGCGCTGCAGGCTGTCTTCGCGCCCGATGATCCAGCCCGCCACAATGGTCAGCGACAGCAGCCAGGCCTTGATGTTCACGAACTGCAGCGCCGCGCCTTGCCAAAAGCCCACGTCCATGCGGGCGGCGTCGGCCTCGCCCAGCTGGCCGCTCTGGCTGAGCTTCCAGGCCAGCCACACCAGGTAGGCAATGCCCACGGCCTTGATGCCCCAGCGCAGCGCGGGCACCGCCACCACCGCGGCCCCCAGGCCGCCCGCGCACAGCAGCAGCAGGGCGCTCCAGCCCACGGGCACGGCGCAGACGAAGCGCATCGCGTGGCGCATTCCCCGGTTGGCCGCGAGCGCGGTGGACAGCGTGGTGTTGGGGCCGGGGCTGAAGCTCATGGCGGTGGCCAGTACCAGCAGGGCAGTGAATTCAACAGGTGGCATGGCCTTGAAAAGAGGAGGTTGGGCTGTTACTGTAGAGGCAATTGCAATACAGTGCCGATACAGTTGATCTGACAATCACGCCATCTGTAATGGTGGTTGTGTCAGCACAGTCGGTATTTCTGCACGAGGCCCCGCATGCTTACCCGTTCCAGCAACCACACCCTGACCGAGCAACTGGCCGAGCGTTTTGCCGAGCGCATCCGTTCGCGGCTGCTGCCTGCGGGCACGCGCCTGCCCTCGGTGCGCGAATGCGCGCGCCAGCAGGGCGTGAGCCCCCATACCGTGGTGGCGGCCTACGACCAGTTGCAGGCCCAGGGCCTGGTGGAGGCGCGCAGCCAGCGGGGCTTCTTTGTGCGCGATTTTGTGCAAAATGGGGTGCAAGTGCAGGAGGGGCAAGCGCAAGCAGCTATACAAAACGTAGCGGGCATGGCGCTGCGGGCGGCCACGGGCACCGCACCTTTGCCCTCGGGTTCGCGCATCAACGCCACGGCGCTGATCCGGGGCATGTTCCACCAGGCATCCACCCATCCGCAGCCGGGCGCCGGCGTGTTTCCTTCGGATTGGCTGGAGACGGGCTTCATGGCGGCGGCGGTGCGCAAGGTCACCGGCAGCCGCGCGCTGCAGGAGGGCTCGCTGCAGTATGGCGACCCCATGGGCGACCCCGGGCTGCGCCAGGTGCTGGCGCGCAAGCTGGCGGGCCTGGACATTCCCGCGCGGGCCGGGCAGATCATGACCACGGTGGGCGCCACCCACGCGCTCGACATCGTGAGCCGCACCCTGCTGCGGCCGGGTGACCCGGTGATGGTGGAAGAGCCCGGCTGGTCGGTGGAGTTTGCGCGGCTCGATGCCCTGGGCATGCGCATCCTGCCCGTGCCGCGCCACGCAGATGGCCCCGATCTGGCCGTGATGGCGCGCTATTGCGAGGCCCACGCCCCCAAGCTGTTCGTGAGCGTGAGCGTGTTCCACAACCCCACGGGCTATTGCCTGTCGCCCGGCAGAGCGCACCAGGTGCTGCAACTGGCGCAGCAGCACAACTTCCATGTGGTGGAAGACGACACCTACAGCCACATCGCGCCCGAGCACGCCACGCGGCTCACGGTGCTCGACGGCCTGCGGCGCACCATCTACGTGAGCGGTTTCGCCAAGATCCTGGCGCCCAACTGGCGCGTGGGCTACCTGGCGGCGCCGCCCGATCTGGTGGAGCGCCTGCTCGACACCAAGCTGCTGTCCACTCTGACCACGCCGTCCATCCTGGAGAAGGCGCTGGCCCTGTGCATCGACCAGGGCCAGCTGCGCCGCCATGCCGCGCGCATGCGCCTGCGCCTGGCCCAGGCGCGCGCGCGCAGCGTGCAGCTGGCGCTGGAGGCCGGGTGCAGCTTTGCGGCCGAGCCGGCCGGGCTGTTCGGCTGGGTGGAGACCGGTGTGGATACCGATGTGCTGGCCCAGCGCATGCTGGACGAGGGCTACCTGCTGGCGCCCGGGGCGTTGTTCCACGCCAGCAGGCAACCGTGCACGCTGATGCGGATCAACTTCACCACCACGCAGGACGCGGCCTTCTGGCGTGTGTTCCAGCGGGTGGTGGCGCAGAGCCGGTAGCCGCGTTGCGCCGCAGCGGGCAGCGCAGGGTCAGGCGGCGGGGCGTTCCACGTCCAGATCGGCCAGCACCCGCAGCAGCGCGCGGTTGACTTCCTCCAGATCCATTTCGTGGGTTTCGCACAGCTTGCGGATCACGCTGGCGTCGTCCGACTCCAGTGCGCGGGCCATCTGCAGGCCCGAGGCATAGGGGCCGGCGTCAAGCACGCTGGCGTCATAGATGCGCTCCGACAGCGGGATGCGGCGCAGGATGGTGCCCAGCGATTCGCCCATGACCTCGTCCAGTTGCGACAGCAGACCGCACAGGTAGATTTCGCGGCGCAGGTCGTTCTCCACGCCGGCATCCAGCAGATGCGTCATGAGCTGCGCCCGCATCACCATGGCCTCGCGCACGGGCCGCAGGTTCAGGTTGGTGCAGGCGTGGGGCAACTGGTCGGACAGCCAGCGCTTGATGGAGCCATAGCCCATCATCACCAGCCCCCGGCGCAACGAGTCGATGCCCGTGCGCAGGCCCAGCGCCGCCGAGTTGGTGTAGACCATGAAGCGGTAGGCCAGCAGCGGGTCTTCGCCCATGATTTCTTCGAAGGTTTCCAGCGACTGCTCGGCGTCAATCGCCTTCATCAGCTTCAGGATGACCGCGTGCGAGGGTTGCGGCGACTGGTGCCGCTGGCCATAAAGCACATCTTCCACGGGCCAGCCTGCCAGGGCCAGGGCGTTCTGCTGGTCCAGGCAATGCTCCATCAGCGCGCGGCTGGCGATGTTTTCATACATCTGGCCGGCCAGCACCGGGCTTTTGGCGCGCGCCACCGGGGGCCGATCACCGGGTCGGGCGGGGGTGGTTTGCAGCGCGGCCACGGCATCTTCGGGGCGCAGCGTCAGGAGGCTGTTGTCGAAGCAGCGCGCCACTTCGGGCTCGGGCAGGCGGGCCATGTCGCCGCGCCACACCAGCTTGAGGCCGCGCTGGTGCGCCGCCTTGACGCGGCTGAAGATGGCGGTGTCGGACAGCCAGTCGCCCCGCACCTCGATCCACGGGGCGCCGCGCGGCGCCTCGTCCAGCAGCGTGCACAGGAGCTGGCGCGTCTGGGCAGACAGCAGCAACGGCGGCGAGCTGGCAGACCAGAGTTCTTGCACCGTGCGCAGCAGATGGGCGGCATCCACCACCGTGGCGGCTTCGTTCTGGGCGTAGAGCTGGATGCCCGCGAGTTTGCGGGCCCGGTTCCACAAAGGGCGGTAGCCAAGAATCAGGCTGCCGAGTACGGATTGGACCATGGGCGGTGAAGCGATAAGACAGCGGGGCCGGATCCTGGCGACGGAGGCGGGGCTCCATCGCGCGAGCAGGTCATCCTTAACTGATGAAGTTGAACAGGGACAACTTCTGGACCGAGGCATAGGACTTGAGGGCAGCCTCGTATCCCACCTGCTGGTTCTGGAAGTCCGAAATGCCTTTGATCATATCGAGATCCTCGGCGCGCGAGCGGTCGCCTTCGAGCTGGATGCTGCGCTTTTCCTGGTCGCCCGTGATGCGGTCTGCGCGGTTGAGCAGCTCGCCCGCATAGCCGCGCATGTTGTGCATGCGCTCCAGCCCCGAGTCGAGGTTGGCCAGCGCCTGGCCCACTGCCTGACTGGCGGCGTTGCTGTTGGGGGCGCTGCGGATGTCATTGATGGCGCTGTCGAGCGCGCTGAACACGCTGGCGCTGGGCTGCAGGGTGACGGTGTCGCCCGTGGCGGGCGTTCCGGTGATGTTGAAGCCCAGGCCGGGAATGCCGCTCACCGCGATGGTGACGGGCTTGTCGGAGGGGTAGTCCGGCACCGTCACAGGTGGGGATACTGCACCCGTGGTGGTGTTGGTGATCGTGTAGCTGGCCGTCGTGGTGCCAGGGGTGGCGCCCGGGCCCACTGCGCTGAACGCAATGGTGTACTTGTCGCCGGTCACCTGGCTCAGGTCGGTGGGCTTGACGGCATCGGTGGTCAGCTGGCGGCTGTTGGGAATGGCGCTCACGCTGGCGTTGTACACCCCGTCGCGCTGCGGCTGGAACATGAAGGCCGAATCGCCATCGAGCGTGTTGGGAATGGAAACCCCCGTGCTGCTGTCCTGCCCCGCAAGGCCATTGAAGGCATAGTCGGGCGACGTGCTCAGCGGCCCGAGGAACGGGGCCAGGGCGCTGCCCAGCGCCCCGAGCAGCGGCATGCCATTGGTGTCCTTGCGGTTGGCCACCTCCGACAGCTGCTCGCGCAGGCCCTGCAACTGGTTGGCAATGGTGGCCCGGTCGTTGTTGGTCAGGGTGCCGTTGCCCGCGTTCACGATGAGTTCGCGCGCGTTTTGCACCAGGCCGACGGCGTCGCCCATGGCGGACTCTGCCTGCGCTATGGCGTTGCGCTGCGTTTCCAGCGCGCGCTGCTCGGTCTGGATGCGTGACAGCCGCGTGAGGGAGCGCTCGGCCTGCGCGGCCGACACCGGGTCATCGCTGGCCCGCACCACGCGCTTGCCCGAGGTCAGGTTTTCCTGCAGGTTGGACAGGGACTTCTGGCGCTGGCCAATGTTGCGCAAGGCGTTGTCATACTGGTTGGCTGTGCCCAGCCGGTAAAGAGAGTTGCTCATGACGGACTCCGTTCAGGCTTGGAGCCTGTTCTTAGCGACCCAGCCCCTGGATCAGCGTGTCGAAGATATTTTGCGCGATCTGGATCATCTTGGCCGAGGCCTGGTAGGCCTGCTGGTACTGGATCAGCCGTGCGGCCTCCTCGTCGAGGTTGACGCCGGAGACGGCCGTGCGGTCGCGCTCCAGATTGGCCGCGATGGAGGAGGACAGTTCGGCCGCGAACTGCGCGCTTTGCGTGCGCGTTCCCACCTGGGCCATGGCGCTGGCAAAGCCATCGGCCAGCGTGGCGTTGTCGAACATCGGCACGTCGCGCAGGGCCATCAGCGAACTGGCGTTGCCGGTGTCGCGGGTGTACCAGTCGCCGTATTGCGGGTCATTGGCGTTCCCAATGGTGATGGTGTCGCCCGCCTTGGGCGTGCCCTGCAGGGTGATTTGCCAGCCGTCGATCGAGATCGGGGCGCCCGGTGTGTAAGGCTGTGCGGTGGCCACCGTCGTTGCAGGACTGCTGCCCTGGTTGAGGACGTCGTAGGTGGCGGGAGGTCCGGCGTTGAACCGCAGCTGAATGCCGCCAGGGAATGCTGGTGGAGCCGCGGTGTCGCCATTGGGTGGCAACACCAGCCCGGGTGGAGTGGGCACGCCCGTGGCCTTGAGCTGCGCCAGTTGCAACGTGCCGCCATTGGTGGTCCCCATGGCCGCATTGATTGGGTTGGCGGCGGCCAGGTCGCGCGGTGAGTAAACCAGCGACTGGATGTTGCCCGCAGCGGTTGCGAACGGCTTGAAAAGCACCCGTTCGTTGGCGGAGCCTGCGGTAGTGAAATTGAACGTCAGGCCGTCGATCTGTGTGGCCGCCAGCGCGCCGACGTTGGCGAACGCGGTGGCTTTTCCGTCCGACAGCCGCACCACCTGACCGCCGACGCCCACGGCATCGAAGCGCACCTCGTACTCGGACGCCGCGAACTGGGTCGGTGAGAACTTGGTGGTGTCTGTGAAATCGATCGATCCCACTGCAGCGCCATTGGTGTAACCCTGCACGCTGGGCGTGGTGGCGAACAGCGGCTTGCCCGCCACGCCATCGAGCGTGAGGCCCAAGGTCTGCTGGTAGTTCATCGTGGTGCCAATGGTCAGCGCCATGCGTCCCAGCAGGTTGCGCCCCTCGGCCATATCGCTATTGTTGAAGCGCAGCAGACCCGATACCGAACCGCCGCCCAGCATGTTTTCATCGATCTCGACCGGCGTCGCGCCAGGGCGGTTGAAGAACAGCTTGAGCTGCCCGCTGCCCGGAAATTCACTGGCGTCGCCCACTGAAAGCTGGGTCGCGGTGCTGCCCAGCACCAGCGGCTGGCTGCCGGCCACGAAAACGCTGACCGATCCATCGTCGGCGGCCACCTGCGATGTCTGGATGTGCTGGTTGAGCTCGCGGATGAGCTGGTCGCGCTGGTCGAGCAGGTCGTTGGCCGGCTGGCCGTTGCCCTTGGCGCGGGCAATCTGCTCGTTGATGCCCGCAATGTTCTTGGCCAGACTGTTGACCGCAACCATGCTGCCCTTGAGCTGCTCGGCCACGGTGTAGCCGATTTCGTCCAGGCGCTGCGAGGCATCGCGCATGCGCGCGGCGGTTTCGTCCATGCGCGTCAGGGCCACGCTGCGCGCGGTGAGGTCGGTGGGGGCGCTCACCACATCCGAGAGCGCGTTCATCATGTCGTTGATGGATGCGCCGATGCCGCTGGCGCCGCCGCTGAAAACCTCCTGCAGCTGGCGCAGGCGGTCCATGCGCGCCGTGTCGCCCGCATCCACCGCCGATGCCGCCGTGGACTGGCGCGTCAGCAGCTCGCTGTGGTTGCGCTGGATGGTCTGCACATCCACGCCCTTGCCGATGTAGCCACCCCCGGTGAACTGGCCCTGCACGGTCTCCAGAACCACGCTCTGGCGCGAGTATCCGGGCGTGCTGACATTGGCGATGTTGTGGCCTGCGGTCTGCAGGGCCGCCTGGTTGGCCAGAAGGGCGCGGGATCCGACGTTGAGCAGACTCATGATTTACCTTGTGCGCTCAGGCCTGTGCGCGCTGCACGCGCAGGGCACTGTTGATGGCGCCGCTGAGCTTTCTGGCGTATTCGGGGTCGGTGGCGTAGCCGGCTTTTTGCAGCTCGGCGGCATAGGCCACGGCCGAGCCGGTCCGGGCGGTGGCCTGGGCTTTCTCGTAACGCGGGCTATCGTTGATCAGCCGGGCGTAGTCGCGGAACGAATCCTCGTACGAATCGTAGGCGCGGAACTTGGCGGTTACCTTCTGGGCCTTGCCGTTGATGTACTCGGTGGTGGTGATCTCGGCCACCTTGCCGGTCCAGCCCTTGCCGGCCTTGATGCCGAACAGGTTGAACGAGCTGGAGCCGTCGGCATTCCTGATCTCGCTCTTGCCCCAGCCGGTTTCATGCCCCGCCTGGCCCAGCATGAAGCTGGCCGGAATTCCGCTGTCCTGCGCCACGCGCTCGGCGGTGGCGCTGAGCGACTGCACGAAGCCGTCCCGCCCCTTGGGCACGGGGCCCGTGGCGACGGGGGCGGTGCCAGCTGCACCGCGCGAGGTCACGCCGGGCAGGCTGAGCGTGGAGGGCGTGGAGATGCTGGTGTCGGCCCCGCCCATCTGGCGAGAAAGCTGGCGCGCAATGGCTTCTGAAAGCCCGCCGGGCGCGCCCGACATGCTGACCGATAGCTGCTGGTCCAGCAGGTCGGTTCCCAGGTCGCCCTGGGCGCCGTCCATCAGGCCGGATTTCATGGTGGCTTCGCGCATGCTCTTGATCAACTCGCGCATGAACAGCGATTCAAACTGCTTGGCGGCCTCCTTGGCGGCCTGGGGGCTGTTCTGCCCAGCCTCGTATTTCAGGGCGTTGAGCGAGCGTGCATCGGCCGCCAGCGCATTGGGGGTGCTGGAAGTCGAGGAAGAGGGCAGGGTCAAAGCCATGGTGGCTCCTGGTGCATGGCCGGCAGGGTGCTGGTCGGGCAGGGCATGGTCAGATCACTTCCAGCTCGGCGTTCAGGGCGCCGGCCGCCTTGATGGCCTGCAAGATGGCCAGCAGATCCTGCGGTGTGGCACCCAGGGAGTTGAGTGCGCGCACCACGTCGGCGAGCTGTGGCGACGCAGGCATCTGGATGACGTTGCCCGCTTCCTGTTGAATGGCGATGTCGCTCTTCTGCGCCACCACGGTCACACCCCGCGACAGAGGGTTGGGCTGGCTGATGATCGGCGTGGTGTTGATGGTGATGGACAGATTTCCGTGCGCGATGGCGCAGGGACCGAGCGTCACCGCCTGGTTCAACACGATGGAGCCGGTGCGGGCGTTGATCACCACCTTGGCTGCGGGGGTGGAGTTGGGCAGTTGCAGTTCTTCCAGCTCCGCGATGAAATTGACCCGCTTGCCGGGGTCTTGCGGCGCCGTGACCTGCACTGTGCGTCCGTCCAGCGCAGTGGCCGTGCCCTCGCCCTGGCGGGCATTGATGGCCTGCGCCACCTTGCGCGCGGTCTGGAAATCCATCGCGTTCAGGCCCAGGGTGATGGTGTCGCCATCGTGCAGTGGCGTGGGAACCGAGCGCTCCACCTGTGCGCCATCGGGGATGCGGCCCGCGCTCAGGTGGTTGATCTGCACCTTGCTGCCACCGGCCGACGCGCCGGCGCCGCCGACCACCACGTTGCCTTGCGCCAGGGCATAGATCTCGCCATCCGCGCCACGCAGCGGTGTGGCGATCAGCGTGCCGCCCCTGAGGGACTTGGCGTTGCCGATGGAGGACACGGCCACATCGATGCTTTGCCCTGGCTGTGCAAAGGCTGGCAGCTGCGCCGTGACCACCACGGTGGCCACGTTCTTGAGCTGTGGAGCGGTGGTGCCTGGCGGCAGGCTGATGCCCATTTGCTGCAGGTAGTTGGCCATTGCCTGGGCCGTGAATGGCATCTGCGTGGACTGGTCACCCGTGCCGTCCAGCCCCACCACCAGGCCGTAGCCCGACAACTGGTTGCTGCGCACGCCCTGCACGGCCGCCACCTCCTTGATGCGCAAGGCATGGGCGGGCGCCGCCAGCCCCGTGGCGAACAGGGCCACCACCAGCCACAGCGCGTGTGTCTGCAGCCATGCAAAGCGAGGGAGGTGCAAGGTCTTCATGACACCCATTGTGGCGTGCCATCCGGCATGCAAAGACGGGAAAAGAGCGTGCTTCTGCCGCCTTATTGCCGGTGTTCACCCCTGGTTTCCCGGTGGGAGGCAGTGCCAGCAAAAACATGAGTCAAACAGGGCTATAGCGCTTTACTGTAAAGCGCTAGTTGCTATCATTTTTGATGTTCTACCTGCGAATCCTGGCGGCCTTTGTGTCGGCCAGCTTGCGCAGGCAGTAGTAGTAGCCATTGGGCACGCTGGCAATGTGGTTGGCGCGCACCTTGTCCGCCAGCGCCAGTGTCGTGTCGTACAGGCCGGACTGGATGTGGTAAACGCCCGTGGGCCGCAGCGCCACGCCGCCGCCATAAAAACCCGATGCCTCGGCCGTTTCCAGTTCGCTTGCCGTGGGCAGGGCCGCGTTCTGCGACTGGCAGTAATGCTGCGCCGCCTCGCGCGACACCAGCTGGTCGGCGTGCCCCGGCGCGGCCATCAGCCATTCCCGCGCGGCCAGCGGGTTCTGGTGCTGGGAAAAGCGCGTGCCCTGGAAGTAATCGAAGATGTCGCGCGCCAGCGCATCCGCCAACGTGGGCGCGGGCACCGTCACGGTGAAGCTTTGCGATGCGCCGCTGCCCAGCTTGACCAGCGTGGCGGTGGCCTGCACCAGCGAACCCTCCAGCCGTGTGTAGGTGATATAGGCCACCAGCGCCACCTGGCCCGCCTTGGCCTTGAGGGCGTCCAGCGCCCTGGCGTCGGCTGCAGAGGCGCGCTGCAACTCCTCGGGCGTGATGCCGGCAAACTCAAAGCGCAGCTTGGGCGAGCGGGTGTTGATGCGCCGTGCCTGCCGGTCGAGTTCGCCAATCAGCTGGGTGTTGAGCGTGCGCCCCAGCTGGGCCAGCGCCGTGCGCTCGTGGTGTGCCTGCAGGCTGTCCACGGCCTGCAGGGCGGCAAGCACCGTGGCCGGATCGCCCTTGCCGGCATGCAGGTCTGCGAACACCTTGCGATCGTTCTCGTAATCGCCCAGATCGGTGGCGCGCACCACCGGGATATTGGGCCAGACCAGAAAGGGCTGCTCCACCGGCTCGCGGAAATCGGCTGCGCCCGCGAGGCCGCAGCACAGCACCAGGGCCAGGGCAGCAAGTGGTTGCCAGAAGCGTTGGAAGGGCATTTTGGTGATCCGTGGCGCTATCTTTGAAGCCGGCGCGGCCCAAGGCCAGGGCCGCAGGCGATTCAGGGGGCCTTTAAAACGGCGTGACCGTGTTGAACGCCCGCGCCAGCCAGCCCAGGGCCTGCGCCTCGGCCTGCTCGCCCAGGCCGCGCGAGATCACGCGCACGTTGGCCACGTATTGGGAATCGATGACGCTGCCGGGCTGCAGCCGGCGCGGATCGACGATGCCCGAAAAGCGCAGCACGTCCACGCTGCGGTTCACGCCCACCTGTTTTTCGCCCGCAATGACCAGATGTCCGTTGGGCAGCACATCGCTGACGATGGCGGTGATGTTGCTCTTGAATTCGTTCTTGGCCAGGGTGTCACCCTTGCCCTCGAAGTTGTTTCCATAGTTGGCGCCGATCGCCGTCTTGCCGGGCAGCTTGCCAGCCAGGCTGCCCGAGACAAGCGGCAGCGCCGTGATGCTGCCACTGGCGTCCGATGTGCGGTTCACGTTGGATTTGGAGTTCTGCTTGGCGTCGATTTCTTCCTTGATCGTGATCGTCACCAGGTCGCCGATCATGCGTGCGCGCTGATCCTCGAACGCGGGCCGAAAGCTGGCGGCCTTGAACAGGCTGCCCGTGGCGGGGCCGGCGGGTCGGGGCAGGGTGACCACGGGCGGCGGCGTGGTGGGCAGCACGTCCACGGGTGGTGGTGGGTTGATGCTGGCGCAGCCCGTGGCGAGCACGGCGAGGGCGGCGCAGCCCATCAGGCGCAGGAGGGTGTTCATGGCGGCGCTCCTCACAGTTGCGCCAGCTTGGCCAGCATCTGGTCGGATGTCTGGATGGCCTTGGAATTCATCTCATAGGCGCGCTGGGTCTGGATCATGCCGACCAGTTCTTCCACTACGTTGACGTTGGAGTTCTCCAGAAACTTGTGCCTGATTTCCCCGAGCGAGTTGGCGAGTGGATTGCCTACTTCCGGGGCTCCGGAGGCCACGGTTTCGCGAAAAAGGTTGTTTCCCGTCGGCTCCATGCCGGCCGGGTTGACAAAATTGGCCAGTTGTATCTGGGGCCCGTTTGTCGTGACGCCGGCCCGTGTAATCGAGACCTGGCCACTGGCACTGATGCTGACGGTGTCACCCGTCTGAACGGTGATCTGCGGGACCAGCTCATGCCCTTCGGGCGTCACAACGACGCCTGTGGAGCTCAATGTGAAGTTTCCTGCCCGGGTATAGGCAGTTGTGCCATCGGGCAACTGGACCTGGAAGAACCCCTGGCCATTGATGGCCATGTCCAGGGCGTTGCCGGTGTTCTGCAAGCCGCCTTGCAGGAAGTTGCGGGATACGGCGCCCACGTTGACACCCAGGCCCAGGTGCAAGCCTGTGGGCAGTTCGGCGTTATCGCTGGCCTGCGATCCCACCTGGCGCTGGTTCTGGTACATCAGGTCTTCGAATACGGCGAAATTGCGCTTGAAGCCGGTGGTCGAGACGTTGGCGAGGTTGTGCGAGATCACGTCCAGCTGGGTTTGCTGGGCGGTCATGCCGGTCTTGGCGATCCACAGTGAATTCATCATGGCGATTCTCCTTTTGGCGGTGCAGATGCCTGCATTAGCCGTTCATGCTCAGCAGCTGGCTGGCGGTCTTGTCGTTGGTTTCGGCGGTCTGCAGCAGCTTCATCTGCTGCTCGAACTGGCGCGCCGCGGCGATCATGCCGACCATGCTTTCGACCGCGTTCACGTTGGAGCCTTCCAGCGCGCCGGACAGCATGCGGGCGTTGGGGTCGGCGGGCAGTGCGTCGCCGCTTGCGGCACGGAACATGCCGTCATCACCGCGCCGCACCGGGTTTTCTGCCGTGGCCGTGGCGAGCTTGAGGCGGCCCACGGGGGTCGGGGGCTCATTGCCCGTCCTGGCGGTGACCGTGCCATCCGCGCCCAGTGAAATGGTGGCGTTGGGCGGGACGTTGATGGGCGCGCCGCCGTCCGACAGCACCGGCAGGCCGGCAGGTGTCACCAATTGGCCGGTGTTGGAGACTTCGAAACGGCCGGCACGGGTGTAGGCCTCTGTGCCATCGAGTCCTTGCACGGCAAACCAGGCATTGCCCACGGCCATGGCGTCGAGGTTGCGTCCCGTGGTCTGGGCGGGCCCCGTCTTTTCCGAGTGGCCGGAGGTGGCTTCGAGTCCGAACACGCGCGTCGTCGAGCCTTCGCCCTGGATGGGCACCGAACGGAAGGTGGACATTTCCGCACGAAAGCCCTGGGTGGACACATTGGCCAGGTTGTTGGCCAGCACCGCCTGCCGGTGCGCGGCGGCGTTGGCACCCGTCATGGAGGTGTAGATGATGCGGTCCATGGTCCTGCTTTCCTTTCAGTGTTTCACCGAGTCGCACTGTGCCCGCGGCGCCCGAAACTGGCGCGCCCAGGGCCAGGGCAGCCGCGCAAGGGCCGCCCCGCCGCGCTGGCTGCGTCCCCTCGCCCGCAGCGCGCAGCGTTGCGAGAGCGGGGGGAAGGCGCGCAGCGCCACAGGGGGGTGTCGCTTCATCTCAGGTTCACCAGGGTGGACATCACCTGGTCTTGCGTCTTGATGGTCTGGGCATTGGCCTGGTAGGCGCGCTGGGCGGTCATCATGTTGACCAGTTCGGCGGTGAGGTCCACGTTCGAGTCTTCAAGCGCTCCCGAGCGCAGCGAGCCAAAGTTGCCGTCACCGGGTTTGCCCAGCACGGCGGGGCCTGAATCAAACGACTCCACCCAGTTGTTGTCGCCCACGGCCAGCAGGCCCTGCGGGTTGCGGAAATTGGCCAGTGCCACCTGCGCCTCGGAACGGGTCACGCCATTGGAGTAGCTGGCCATGACCATGCCGTCGTTGGAGATGTTGATGCTGGTGAGGTCGCCCGAGGCGTAGCCGTCCTGCGAGAGATCGGCCACGGCGAACTTGCTGCCGAACTGGGTCACGTCCTTCAGGTTGAGGTCCACAGAAAATGGCAAAGGCGGGTTGTTGGGATTGGTTCCCTTGGGATCGACCTGTAGCGCCAGATTGAAGTCAAAGGTGGTGGGGCCGGCAACGGTCGCACCGGCCGACTCAACAGAAGTCCATCCAATGGTTTTTGGGGGGGTGGATGTGTCTGTTACGGCGGTCCAGGCCCATGTGATGGGCGTGGTCTCAAAGGAGCCATCGGGCTTGCGCGATATTTTTTGGCCTGCTGTGGGATTGCCGTCGACATCCCAGGCGGTGGGCTGCGTCATGCCCTGGATGTTGCCGTTGCCGTCCATCTCCAGCTTTCCCGCAAATCTTCCAATGACGGGTGGAGTGGCGCTCAGGTCGTCGAGTTTGTCGTACACATCCCACTGGTTGGAGTCGGCCTTTTGAAAATATATGTTGACGGGCAAAGGCACGCCTTGTGTGTCATACACGTTGATGGATGTGCCATAGGTGGAACGCGGTGCGGGTGCAACGGCGGCAACGGCTGGCGGACCCACTTTGGCAGGGTTGCCGGTGGCGCGCGCGTCCAGGTTCAGTGTGGCCTTGATCGATTCGGTCTGCTTGGCCTGGATGGGGGCTCCCGTCGGGAAGCTCAGCGGCTGTGCCTCCGAGGTGCTGAGGCCGGTGGCGGGGTCCACCTTGAAGCCCATCACCTGGGCGCCGCCGTTGGTCACCAGGTCACCCGTCTTGTCCAGCTTGAAATTGCCGGCGCGTGTGTAGGCGGCCGAACCGTCGGATTGCAGCACCTTGAAAAAGCCATTGCCGTTGATGGCCACATCGAGGTTGTTGCCCGTCACGGTGACGTTGCCCTGAGAGAACTGCTGGGCTACCGCCGCCACTTCGACACCAATGCCGTAATTGCTGCCGCCGCCGGCACCCATGGATGCCGCCACCATCTCGGCGAATTCAGCGCGTGAGGATTTGAAGCCCGTGGTGTTGGAGTTGGCGATGTTGTGGCCGATGACGTCCAGGTTCTTGCTGGCGGCATTCAGTCCCGAGAGACCGTGTTGGAAAGCCATGGTGTGTGCTCCTGATGAATCTTGAAATTACAGAATGGCCTTGATGCCTGCCTGGGTGGTCATGCCGCCGCGGGAAAGCTGAAGCTGCAGGCTGCCACTGTCCATGCTGACGGCAGTGACCTTGTCGATCATCAGTGCCGTCGATGCCACGCTCGTTTCGCCATTGGCGGCCAGCACCTTGAAGCGCGGTGCACTGTCGCCCTGGTAACTGGAGGCGTCCCAGGCAAAGTTGTAGCGGCCCGCGGGCAGGGCGCCCATGTCGACCGTGCCCACCTCCTTGCCGGCGGCGTCGAGCACCTGGACCTTGACGCTGGCGGCTGATCCGGCGAGGTCGAAGGCACCTGCAGCCTGGCCGCTCGCGGTGTCCACGGACAGGGTGTTGCCTTCGGCCATCACCTCGCGGCCCACCATGGCACTGCCCTGCAGCATCTGCTGTGCTGAAAACTGGCTGACCAGTCCCTTGACGGTGTCGTTGAGCTGCTGGATGCCGGTCACCGTGTTGATCTGCGCAATTTGCGAAGTCATCTGCGCGTTGTCCATCGGGTTCATCGGGTCCTGGTTGTTGAGCTGTGCCACGAGCAGTTTCAAAAACCGGTCTTGTGCGGCCGCGGGGTCGGTCGCGTTGTCGGCTTTGGCAGCCGTGGTGCCCACGGCCGAAGAGCCCGATGTGGCGGAGGTTGCGCTGGTGATCATGGTGCTTGTCCTGAAAATTACTGGCCCATCTGCAGGGTCTTGAGCAGCAGCGACTTGGCCGTGTTCATGACCTCGATGTTGTTCTGGTAAGAGCGCGAGGCGGAAATCATGTTCACCATTTCATCCACGGCGTTCACGTTGGAATGGGTCACGTAACCCTGCGCATCGGCGGACGGGTGGCCGGGGTCGTGAATGCGCCGCCCCGGCGTGTTGGTTTCGTTGATGGCGCTCACGCGCACGCCGGCAGAACTGTCCGCTCCCATGGGAGTGGTCTGGAAAACCACCTGACGGGCCTTGTACGCCTGGCCGTCCGGCCCGGCCACGGCATCCACGTTGGCCAGGTTGCTGGCCACGACGTTCAGGCGCTGTGACTGGGCGCTGATGGCGCTGCCCGACACACTGAAGATGGAGAACATGGACATGGTGGTTTCCCTTTTCTGCGCGGCCGGGCTTACTGCCCCTGGATGGCGCTGAGCATGGTCTTGGACTGCCCGTTGATGAAGCGCAGCGTGGCCTCGTAACGCACGGCGTTGTCCACGAAGTTGGCCCGCTCGCGGTCGAGGTCCACGGTGTTGTTGTCCAGGCTGGGCTGGCTTTGCACGGCGTACCCCAGCGTGCTTCGCGGCCCGATGCCGGTGGTTGACGCGGGCAGCGGGATGTGGCGTGGGTCGGTGGCGCCCGCCGCGCCTGCGCCACCACTGGCCAGCCGGGCTGCGCCCGTGCTGGTGGAAGACCCGGTGGCCTCGTGCATGGCCTGGGCAAAGTTGACGTCGCGGGCCACGTACCCGGGTGTGTCGGCGTTGGCAATGTTGCTGGCGATGGCACGCTGGCGCTCGGCACGCAGCAAAAGCGCGTTGCCGTGAAAGCCCAGCTGGTCGGTCATCTTGTCAAGCATGTGTGCCTCACACTCAGGGTTGCAGTGGTGCCGGGCCCTGGAAAGGGTTTCCGGCGTGGCTTGATTATGGAAATCACCGGATTTTTCTAAAGCGCGAAGAACGCAGGCATTCGCGCGCAGTTTCCGGGTTCATCCGGCGCGGGTCTGCCTATAGTTGCAGCGGTGAAATGGTCTGCCCAGTGGCTGGCAGTCCATGCGCCCGCCCCCGGAGATCGCCATGTCGCCTCTTGCCCCCCTTGCCTCTTTTCCCCGCTTGATGCGGGCTTTCCTGCCACTGTTGCGGAGCACCTTGCTGCGCACGACGCTGGTGCTGGCGGGTCTGGGGGCTGCCCTGTGCAGTGGCCCCGCCCGGGCGCAGGCAGCGGCGGATCCGGCCGTTGATCTGGGGCCGCTGACCCAGCGTTGGCTGGACGATGCGCTGGCGCGTAACCAGTCCGGCGGCTTGCCCTTGCGCATGGAAGTCAGCGTGGGCACGCTCGATAGCCGGCTGCGCCTGGCGCCCTGCGCCCGTGTAGAGCCCTACTTGCCGGCAGGCTCGCGCCTGTGGGGGCGCACGCGCCTGGGGCTGCGCTGTGTGGAGGGGGCCACAGCCTGGAACGTCTTTCTTCCGGTGACCATCAAGGCTTTTGGCCCGGCCTGGGTGCTCACCGGCAATGTGGCGTCCGGTGTCGAGCTGACTGCGGCAGATGCCAGCGAAACCGAGGTGGACTGGGCTGCTGACGCCGCGCCCGTCATGGCCAACCCCGATCAATGGGTCGGGCAGGTGGCCTCTCGCCAATTGATGGCGGGGCAGACGATGCGCCAGTCCATGGTGCGGGCGCCCAGCGTCTTCCGTGCGGGCGCGCAGGTGCGGGTGGTGGCCCAAGGCCCGGGCTACGCGGTGATGTCGTCGGGCCAGGCAATGTCGAACGGGGCAGTGGGCCAGACTGTCCGCATCCGCATGGGCAATGGGCGGTTAATATCTGGTATTGTGAATGAAGATGGGACGATCAACGCATCTCTTTGATGCGTCGTTGGCCAGAAATGGCTAAAGTCTCATGCAAATGGGTCGAAAACATTGCTACTGTGCCCCACATCGAACGGGGTGGTGGAGAGAGCGATGAAGATTGGTCAAAAACCGGAACTCCCGGGCGCACTTGCGCAGACAGGGCTGTCCAAACAGGCAAAAGCCCCCGCCGCGGCAGAAGATGTGGCCAAAGGCGCAAGCTCGGCGTCGGCCGCTGGCGTGCCCGTCACGGTTTCCACGAGCGCTCGAACCCTTGCCCAGACGGCACGAAGCGTGGGAGATTTTGACGCGGGCCGGGTCAAGGCTGTGAAAACCGCCATTGATCAAGGCACGTTCACCGTGGATGCCGAGGCCATTGCCGACACAATGCTGTCCAACGCCCAGGAAATTTTCTCCCGCTCCCGCGGCTAACCCGTTTTTTACATCCATAACGCTTTCACCCGCACACAGGCGCCATGCAGCTGGAAGACGCACTCACCGCGGTAGAAAAACATCTGGATGGTGTTTCTGCTGCGCTGTTGGCTGCAGATCCGCAAGCGCTGGAGTCGGGCAGCACCCAGCTGCGCAACGCATCCGTGCAGCTTTCACAGGCATTGGCGCAGATTCCCCGGCAGGGTGCTCTGTCTGCGGCCCTGCAAAAGCGCCTGCAGGCTGTCGGTGCCATGCTGGCTGTTCAGCGCGAGAGCCTGGCCCGCCTGGCAGCCATTACCGACAGGCAAGCCGCAGGATTGTTGCCTCCCGCAGATGCGGCTGCAACCTATGGCAGTGCCCTGGGGGGGCGCAACGCGGGGAGCGTGGCCCGCATCTACCGGTCTGCCAGCTGAAAAGTCGCGCAAAAGCGCGTGCGGCGCAATGAGCGCCGCAACCCTCCCATCGGAATCCCCGCGCTCAATGGCTGCGCATTTTTGCGCGAAGCCGGGCAATCGACTGGCTGTGCAATTGGCACACCCGTGATTCCGTGACGCCCAGCACCGCCGCAATTTCCTTGAGGTTCATGTCGTGCTCGTAATACATGCCCATGATGTGCTGTTCGCGCTCGGGCAGGCTCTGAATGGCCTGGACCAGGGAAGAGCGAAGGCGGTGGTCGCGCAAGAGTTCGAGGGGGTCGGCGTCGCTGTCCGCAACGTGGCGGTCCAGAAAGCCATCCTCGTCGTCATTGCCGTGGGTCATGTCCTCCAGATACACCAGCTGGGTGCCTCGCACCTTGCCGAGCAGGCTCTGGTATTCGGCCAGGGCCATGCCCATGTCGGCGGCAATTTCCGACTCCAGGGGGCTGCGGCCCAGTTTCTGTTCCAGCCGACGCACGGCGTGCTCGATGTCTTTCTGGCTTTTGCGGGAGCTTCGGGACATCCAGTCACCCTCGCGCAGTTCATCGAGCATGGCCCCGCGGATGCGCTGGGTGGCAAAGGTTTCGAACTGAACCCCCTGGGTGGCTTCATAGCGCGAAAGCGCCTCTGCCAGTCCCATCATTCCTACCTGGATCAGGTCGTCCACCTCCACATTGGGAGGCAGCTTGGCAATCATGTGGTGGGCGATCCGTCGAACCAGCGGCACGTGCTGGCGGATCAGCCCATCACGGTCGAGCTGGCCTTTGGCGGTATACATCAGATCAGTGGCTCCGAGCACCATGCGAAGGCAGGCCGGTCAGGTTGTGGGTTGGCATTGCAGACATCGTTGCGCCGATGGTGCCCGCGTTTTCCAGCAGTTGCAAGGCCAGGCGCTGCATATCCTGGCCATTGTGGGCGGACAGGGTCGTGGTGCGCATCCTCCCACCCAGGTGACGGTCTGCGCACTGCTGCAAGGTGCGCAATGCCCCCGCTGCCTTGTTGCGCTCCGACGCACCGGCCCCCTGCAATACCGCAGCCACGGTACACGGCAGGCCTGCATGCAGCGCGATCTGCTTGAGGGTTTTGTAGCTCGTCAGCACGCCGGCCGCTCCGGGCGGCATCATGACCAGGGGCGTTGTGGCCGTGTGTGTGAGCAGCGGGCCGAGCACGCTGGCCGGGGCGTGAAGAACCAGCAGCCCGTAGGCGCGGAAATAGGGCAGCAGCCCTTGCAGCGGAGCGGCATCGGTCGCCCGGGCGATGCGCGCCAGCTCGGGCAGGCCTTTGGCGGCAGGTATGACGGCCAGGGACGAGGCGATGGCCCCCTGGTCCAGGCTCGCGCCCTCATGCCACGGCGCCTGGCTGAGCAGGTGGTGGAGCCCGGGGGATGCCACTGTTTCATAGGCCGTGCCATCCAGCACCACCACCGGGTAACCCAGGCGCTGCAGGCTGGCGCACAGTTGCCAGAGCGCCTCCAGACCACTTTCCGCCTGCCCGTGGCTGGCCACGGCCAGCACGCGCAATTCGGACTGCGGCGTGAAGCTGTGCAGGCCGGCGCCCTGGTGAAAGCTGGTGTCAAGCATCCACAAGTCCCCGTTCGGCCATGGTGTCGGGCGCGTGCGAGAAAAAGAAGTTCAGATCGGCAGCCCTGGGGTCGAAGGCCGATTTGGTCGGTGCGCGCATCGACGTGCTGATGAGCTTGTGCGCATCGGCGGTTTCCCAATCTTCCGGGACGCGCTGGCCATTGGTGATGCCGCGCAGCACCATCTGGTGGCGAATCAGTGCATCCAGGGCGGGGCCCAGCTTGACGGCTTCGTCCACCTTGGAAAGGATGGCCTGCTGCGATCCGGTGGTCTTGAAGGCGGTGAGCACGTCGTCAAGCGTGTCGCCGTGGCAACCAGCGTTCAGAACCAGCAGGCGGTTGACATTGGGCAGATCCAGCACGTCCAGCATGTCGCGCTTGCGCGGATCGCGCGGCGCAACGCCCGTGGTGTCGATCAGCACCATCTTCTTGCCGCTGAGCAGCCCGAGCAGATCCTGCAGCGCGGCGCGGTCGTGGGCCAGATGGGCCACGATGCCCAGCATGCGCCCGTAGGTGCGCAGTTGCTCATGGGCGCCCACGCGATAGGTGTCCAGCGTGATCAGGCCAACGCTTGCGGGCCCGTGGATGCGTGCGCAATGGGCGGCGAGTTTGGCGGTGGTGGTTGTCTTGCCCACGCCGGTGGAGCCCACCAGTGCAAAGATGCCGCCTTCTTCATACAGCGGTGGCGCATGCATGTCGGTCTTGAGGTTGCGCTCCAGCACCTCCATGAGCCAGCGCACGGATTCGGCAGCCGAAAGCTCTTCGGGCATACGCTCCAGGATGGCACGCGACAGTGCGGGCGAATAGCCGGCGCGGATCAGCTTGAGCATCAGATTGGACTGGATCGGATTTTGCCGGGCCTGGCCCAGCCACGAGAGCGTGTTGAACCGGTCTTCGATCAGTTCCTTCATGGCATGCAGCTCGTTCATCAGGCTTTGCTGGCCCGCCGAGGATGCGGGTGCGGCCGCCTGAGGCTCGGGGCGGCGGCGGGGCGCGGGCTCTGCGGAGCGTTCCACGGGAATCGTGCGCAGCGGGTTGTGGCGGGCCACCTGCGGGGCGGGCATGCGCTCGCGATCGGACGTGGGGTCGCGGCTGCGATCAGTGAGCGTGGGCGTTTCGGCCGGGCCATTCAGGGCCTCATGCCGGCGCCGCAGCATGCGTTCACGCACATAGTCCTGAAAGGAAAGCGTGCTCATCGCCAGCTGTTCCGTGTCTTCTTCCACCGGGTTGCGACTGGCAGAAATGGGTACGCTTGGCGCGGTGCGGGCCGCCCGTTGCGGGGCTGGTGTCAGCAGGGCCTGCGTGCCCGAGGCGGCGCTGCCACTGTCCAGTGCGGACAGCGTGTCTTCTGCGGTGGCCACCACCTCCACGCCATTGGCCGTGGGGCGATTGGAGAGAATGAGCGTGCCTTCGCCAAACGCCATGCGCGCTTTGGCCAGTGCCTCCCGTGACGTGGGAGCGTGAAAGCGTTTGATGTTCATGCGGATGCACCTTTGAGGATGGGCCCAATACGGATGGTGTGGGTCTCGGGAATTTCACTGTGCGCAAGCACCTGCAGGCGAGGCGCTACGCGACGTACCAGCCGGGAAATGGCGGTGCGAATCTGGTCGGGAACCAGCAGGCAGGCGGGCAAGCCCATTTCTTCCTGCTTCAGTGCCACTTCGGCCGCTTTTTGCGTCAGGATGTCTGCCACGCCCGGATCGAGTGCAGGGCCGGCGGCATTGCCCAGGGCCTGCACCAGCAGGCGCTCCAGACCGGGTTCGATGGCGATGACGTTGAGTTCGCGCGTGGGGCCGTAGATTTGCTGCACGATGGCGGGCGACAACGCAATGCGCACCCGCCGTGCCAGCTCCGCCGGGTCCGAGATGCCTACGGCATGCTCGGCCAGGGTCTCGATGATGGTGCGGATATCGCGAATGTGCACAGACTCCTCCAGCAGCAGCTGGAGAACTTTCTGGAACGTTGCGATAGAAACCATTTTCGGGACCACTTCTTCGATGAGCTTGGGGGCCAGCTTGGCCACATGTTCCACCAGCTGCTGGGTTTCCGTGCGGCTGAGGAGCTTGGCTGCTTGAACTTGCATCAAGTGTGACAAATGGGTGGCCATCACGGTTTCGGAATCAACCACGGTAAAACCCGCCATTTGTGCCGCTTCCTTCTGCCGTTCGTCGATCCAGTGCGCTGGCAGGCCGAAAGCGGGGTCGGTGGTGGGTGTGCCGATCAGCGGTGTGGTGATGCCGCCGGGGTTGATGGCCAGGAACATGCCAGGGAACGCCTCGCCTTCGCCCACCACCACGCCGCGCAGCGTGATGCGGTAGCCACTGGGCTTGAGTTCGAGGTTGTCGCGCACATGCACGGCGGGCGGCAAAAAGCCCACTTCCTGGGCAAACTTGCGGCGCACGCCCTTGATGCGGGTGAGCAGGTCGCCCTGGCGGCTTTTGTCCACCAGCGTGATCAGCCGGTAGCCCAGCTCCAGCCCCAGCAGGTCCACGGGCTGCAGGTCGTCCCAGGTGGCTTCGCCGTCGCTCACGGGGGGCGGTGGGGCCTCGACGGCTGGCGGTGCCTTCTGGCGCTCGTGCAGGAGCCAGGCGCCATAGCCCAGCAGCCCACCGATGGTCAGGAGCACGATGTGCGGCATGCCGGGAATCAGCCCCAGCAGCAGCAGGATGCCGGCGGTCACCCCCAACACGCGGGGCGACATGAACAACTGGTCCACGATCTGGCGGCCCATGTCATGGTCCTTGCCCACGCGCGAGACCACCATGGCGGCTGCCACCGAAATCAGCAGACCGGGGATCTGGGCCACCAGCGCATCACCAATGGCCAGCAGGATGTAGCTGTCGGCGGCCTGCTTGGCCGAAAGATCGTGCTGCAGAACGCCGATGGCAAACCCGCCCACGATATTGATCAGCAAAATCAGGATGCCGGCCACGGCATCGCCGCGCACGAACTTGGAGGCGCCGTCCATCGATCCGAAAAAGTTGGCTTCCTCGGCCACTTCAACGCGGCGGCGTTTGGCTTCCTTTTCGTCAATCAGGCCCGCATTGAGGTCGGCATCCACCGCCATCTGCTTGCCCGGCATGGCATCCAGCGTGAAGCGGGCCGACACCTCGGCGATGCGCTCCGCGCCCTTGGTCACCACCACGAAGTTGATCACCACCAAAATGGCGAACACGATCAGGCCCACGACAAAGTTGCCGCCGATCAGGAAGTGGCCAAACGCCTCGATCACCGCACCCGCCGCGCCGGGGCCCGTGTGGCCCTCCAGCAGCACCACGCGGGTAGAGGCCACGTTCAGCGACAGGCGCATCAGGGTGGTCAGCAGCAGCACCGAGGGGAAGGCCGCGAAATCCAGCGGACGCAGCATGTAGGCCGCCACCATCATCACCATCAGCGCCACCGCGATGTTGAGCGTGAAGAACGCATCGAGCAGCCATGGCGGGATGGGCAGCACCATCAGCGCCAGGATGGCGACCACGAGCAAGGGGGCAGACAGGCCCTGAAGAGCGCCTGCGTTGGTGCCCGCCCATTGCTGAAGAGACTTTACGGAGGTGTTCATGCGGCAGGGCCTTGCGGTGCAACCCGGTTCAGCGGGTCGAGCTCAGGGGGGACATGGGGTTGCACCAGCGCGTCGGGCATCTTGCCCTCGCCACGCATGGCGGCCTTGAGGCGGTACACATAGGCCAGAACCTGGGCCACCGCCGTGTACAGCGTGGCGGGAATGGCCTGGTCGAGTTCCGCATGGGCATACAGGGCGCGCGCCAGCATGGGCGACTGCAGCACCGGCACGCCGTGGGTGCCGGCCAGATCGCGGATCTTCAGGGCGATCAGGTCGGTTCCGCGGGCAATCACCTGCGGGGCGCTCATGGTCTGCTCATCGTATTTGAGGGCGACAGCATAGTGCGTGGGGTTCGTCACCACAAAATCGGCCTTGGGCACGGCGCCCACGCTGGCGCGGTCGGCCATCTCGCGCTGGCGCTGGCGGATGCGGCCCTTGGTGTGGGGGTTGCCGTCCGACTCCTTGTGCTCCTGCTTGACCTCTTCGTGCGACATCTTCAGCCGCGACTTGAAGAAATACGCCTGCAGTGGCACATCGATCACGGCCGCCAAAAACACCACCAGCAGCAGCAGGCTGGTGCCGGAAGTCAGCCACTGTGCAACATGGCTAAGCGCCAGCGGCGAGGGTTGCAGAACCAGCATGGCCACGCTGTGGATGCTGTTGCCCATGAAATTCCACGCCACGAACGAAAGGATCGCGGTCATCAGCACCATCTTGGCCACGTTGGCCATCTGCTGCTTGGAGAACAGGTTGGCGGCTCCAGAGATCGGGTTGAGCCGGTTGAACTGCGGCGTGATGGGCTTGGCGCTGAAAATCCAGCCGCCCGCACCAATGGCGCTGAGCACAGCGGCGCCGCCGGTCAAAACGGCAAACACCGTGCTGGCCACCAGGCCCACCAGCACCATGTCTTTCAGGCGGGTGAGCATGCTGCCGGTGGCCATCACGGTGGCCGCATCGAAGCTCAGCTGCTGCCCCATGGCCCGTTGCATGTGCTCCATCAACTGGGGGGTCAGCACCATCAGGCAACCGGCCCCCGCGCCCAGGATGGCCAGGTGCGAGAGATCGCGCGAGCGGGCGCCCTGGCCGTCTTCGCGCGTCTTCTGGAGCTTTCGCTCGGTCGCGGGGAGGCTTTTTTCTTGGCTGGATTCCATGGTGGCATGACGGCGGGTGTCATGCCATTGTCGTGAGCGACCTGGAAATCTAAAGCCCGATAAGAGGCCCGCGGGGCCTGCTTATTGATCCGGTCCAATGAACTCTGCATCGTTCGCCCTGAACTCGTCGAAGGGCTTCGACATGCTCAGCCTGAACGGTATTTCAGGCACCAAAGAGCCCGCCCCATATGGGGTAGCGCCGATCAGAAACCCAGGCTCGCCAGCAGGTCGTCCACCTGCGACTGGTTGGTCACCACGTCGGGCGTGTGCTCGGGGTCCACCACCGGTCCCGCCAGATGCGCGCGCGGAGCCTCTATCGGAGCGGCCTGCACGTTGGGCGGTGCGGTCTGGATGAGCAACTGCACCAGTTGCTGTTCAATCGTTGCCGCCAGATTCACCACGCGGGCAATCACCTGACCAGTCAGGTCGTGGAAGTCCTGCGCCATCATGATCTCGGTCAGGTGCGCGTCGGCCTCGGTGGTCACGCGCTCCACATCGGTGAGAAAGTTCATGATCTCGCCCTTGGCCACCGCCGCCACGGGGTCTTTCACCAGCGATGTGACGACCCTGCGGGTTTCCTGCGCAATGAAATCGTGCTGCGCCTTGGCCTGCTCTACGCGATTGAGCACCTTTTCGGCCGCTTCGCCGGTGAGCCGGGCGATATAGGACAGCCGGCTTTGCGCATCGGGCAATTCGCCCATGGAGCCGCGCAGCTTTTCGGCATAACCCAGCTCGTTCAGCGAATCGTGCAGCTGGCGTGTCAGTTGCCCGATCTTGTGGTGAACATCGGCGGAATCCACCGATGAATTCTCGGTTGGCACCATGGTGTCATAACCCCATCTTCTTGAGAATCAGGGTGACCTTCTCTTCAAGGGTTGCCTTGGTAAACGGTTTGACGATGTAGCCCGCTGCGCCACCCTGGGCAGCGGCCACGATGTCTTCCTTGCGCGCCTCTGCCGTCACCATCAGCACAGGCAGGTGCTTGAGCTTGTCGTCCTTCTTGATTTCCGCCAGCAACTGAAAGCCGTTCATGTTCGGCATGTTGATGTCGGTCACGACAAAGTCGAACTTGCTGTTGCGCAACTTGTTGAGCGCGGCCACGCCATCCTCGGCCTCATCGGCGTCGGCAAATCCGCTTTCTTTGAGCAGATTGCGAACAATGCGTCGCATGGTGGAAAAATCGTCAACGATCAAAAAGCGAAGGGCGGTGGTCACTTGGGACCCTTTCGGTCGAAATAGGCTGGGGGTATTGTCATGGAGTGCAGGTTGTGTGACAAGTCGTAACGCAAGTCGTAATGATTACCTGCCGGGTTCGGCATTTTCCTGCTTTTCTTCCATCAACTGGGTGGAAGTGACCGTCGGAATGCCTTTGCCCATGAGTCTTTCTTCGGCCTCACGCGTCAAAACAGTGATGGTGATGCGCCGATTGGCAGGGGCGCGCGGGTTGTCGGGCTCCAGCAAATCACTGGCGGCCAAGCCGACGACCCGCCCCAGTTTAGCGTCTGGCATGCCTGCAGCAACCAGTTCGCGGCGCGAGGCATTGGCGCGGTCGGCCGACAACTCCCAGTTGCTGTAGCCCCGGTCGCTGTTGCCATAGGGCGCGGCGTCGGTGTGCCCCGCCAGGCTGATGCGGTTTTCCACCCCCCCCAGCGCCGCGCCAATTTCGCGAAGAATGTCGCGCATATAGGGCTTGACCAGGGCGCTGCCACTGTCAAACATGGGGCGGTTCTGGTTGTCCACGATCTGGATCTGCAGGCCGTCCGGCGTGACATCGATGCGGATTTGCGACTTGTATTCATTGAGCCGCGGGTTTTCCGTGATCATGGCGTCGATTTTGGATTGCAGGGCCTTGATGCGCGTTGCGTCCTGCTTGGCCCGCTCTGCGCGGGCCGTGTCCATGCTCATGCGGCGGTCCTTGTCCTGCTCGGACTCGGAGCGCCGTACCTGTCCATGCACCTTGGACAAATCGTTGCCCCCGCCGGGAATCACGCTGGAGCTGTTGCCCGCGCCATCGCCGCCCACCATGGCCACCTTCAGCGGCGAGCTGAAATAAGCGGCAATGCCCTGCAGTTCGCCCTTGGCGGTCGAGCCCAGCAGCCACATCAGTAAAAAGAAGGCCATCATGGCCGTCATGAAGTCGGCGTAGGCAATCTTCCACGCACCACCATGGGCGGCATGGCTGCTCTTCTTGATCCGTTTGATGATGATGGGTTGGAGTTTTTTTTCTGCCATGGCGTTGTGCTGTGGCGCGGCGCGCGCTTACTTACTTCCTGCCCTTTACATGCCCCTCCAGCTCGGAGAAGCTGGGGCGGTCAGTCGAAAAAAGTACCTTGCGGCCAAACTCGATGGCTGTGGCCGGGTTATAGCCCTGCATGCTGGCCAACAGCGTGCTCTTGATGCACTGCAACTCCTTCGCTGCATCTTCGGCTTTTTGCTCTACCAACCCTGCCAGCGGCTCCACGAAGGCATAGGCCAGCAAAATCCCCAGGAAGGTACCCACCAGCGCCGATCCGACCATGCCGCCCAGCACTGAGGGCGGCTGCCCCACCGAGCCCATGGTGTTCACCACCCCCAGCACGGCGGCCACAATGCCGAAAGCCGGCAAGCCGCCGGCCACACGGTTGAGCGCCGCCACGGGCGCATGGGCCTCCTGGTGGTGGGTGTCGATCTCGCTCTCCATCAGCGCCTCGATTTCGTGCGAATTGAGGTTGCCCGACACCATCATGCGCAGGTAATCGGTCATGAACTCGATCACATGGTGGTCACTGCCCACCGTAGGGTATTTGGTGAATATTTCTGACTCTGCAGGCGCCTCAACATCCTTTTCAATCGCCATCAGCCCCTCTTTGCGGGCTTTTTGCAGGATTTCATAGAGCATCGCCATCAGCTCCATGTAGCGCGCCTTGGTGTATTTGGACCCCTTGAGCGCCACAGGAATGGCCTTCATGGTGGCCTTGATCACCTTGGGCTGGTTGTTAACCACAAAAGCCCCGAAGGCCGCACCGCCGATGGTGGCCATTTCAAAAGGCAGCGCCTTCAGCACCACGCCAATATTTCCGCCATGCAGGATGAAAACGCCAAAGACGCAAACCAGGCTGACGATGTAACCAATGATGACAAGCATGGAGGGCTGGCGTTGGGCAGGGTTGTGACGGGGTGTGTCGACGGTTACGGTAAATGTATCGGATCGCGAGTGCTGACATTGGCCGAAGAGCGCCTTAAAGGCATTTCTTCTCGGGTGTTGAAGTTGTTGCGGGTTTGCCGTGCATTTTTGCCCTTATGAGCAAAATATGGGGCTTATGCTGTAACTCTTGCTTCCATCTTTTTCCTATATGTCTACCGGACAGATCGAGTTGAATCACGCTTTTGGTGATGCCCAAAATCACATTCCCGATGCGGCGGTGAGCGTCCTTCTCCGAACGATGGAGCTTGCTTTGGCTTGCCACCGTTCAGGTCAATACCCTGAAGCTGAGGAGTTGTACCGGGCGGTACTGCGCACTCAACCTCAGCATCCAGACGCTAACCATAATTTAGGTGCAATTGCCGTCGAATGCGGCCAGTTCGTGGCCAGCATCCCTTATTTCCAGGCCGCGCTGCAGGCCAATCCCAAGGCTTACCAATATTGGGTGAGCCTGGTTGATGCGCTGATTCAGGCAGGCGAACACACTTTGGCCGCAGACATCTTGGAGGATGCGCGTCGTGCGGGTCTGGCAGGGGATGCTGCGGGCGAACTGGTCGAGCGTCTCGTAACGCACGCGTTGCGGCGGGCTGAGACTGCACCGCGCTCCGCAGGGCGTACACCACCATCCGCGCAATGCGATGAGATAAACCGCCTATTCGATGCCGAACGGTTCGCAGAGGTGGTAACGATGGGGCGCAAGATGACGCGGCAGTACCCGCAAAGCCTGGTGGGGTGGAAGTCCCTGAGCGCAGCGCTCATGCGGCTGGGCCAGCGCGACAAGGCTATCGAACCCATGCAGCGTGCGTTGCAACTCAATCCCGCTGACATCGACATGCTGAGCAATTACGGGTTGGCGCTGGCTTCGCGGGGCGACCTTGTGCAGGCCGAAATACTGCTGCGCCAAGCAGTGCACCATGCACCGCGTTTCAAGCAAGGCTGGTTTAACCTGGGTATCGCGATGCGCGGGCAGGCGCGCCTGGAAGCTGCCGAGCGTGCCTATCGTTGTGCGCTCGACGCGGGGGGGGATGATGAAGGCGTGCTGTTGAATCACAGCATCCTGCTGGGAGAAATGCATCGCTTCGCAGAAGCTGAGCAGAGCGCGCGCAAGGTCATCGCCATGAACCCGAGGTACGTACAGGCCCACGTTAGCCTGGGTATGTTGCTCAAGGATCAGGGGCGGCTGGCGGAGTCTCTTGATGTGTTGCGCCAGGCCATCGCCCTGGATCCCGGCGAGCCTGCGGGACACAGCTGTTTTCTGTTCGTCGCCAACTGCATGCCGGAGATGGACCCGTACGAGCGTTTTGCCGCGTACCAAGTGTTCAACCAGCACTTTGGTGAGCCGCATCGTAAAAGTTGGCGCCCGCATGCCAATGTGCGCAATGCACGGCGGCGGCTGCGGATTGGGTATGTGGCCCCGGTGTTTCGCAACCATGCCTGCCGCCAGTTTCTGGAGCCGTTGTTGGCGAACCACAACCATGAACGGGTAGAACTGTTCGCTTACTCGGAGCGGTACGAGCTGGAAGACGAGGTGACCGACCGCTACCGCACTTATGTTGACCATTGGATTGATACCGCAGAGCTCAGCGATGACGAACTGGCAGCCCGGATTCGAGCCGACGGCATTGATGTGCTGGTGGACATCGCTGGGCAGACCAAGGGGCATCGCCTGGGGGCATTTGCCCGCAAACCTGCGCCCGTGTCACTGCATTGGCTTGATTCCGGTTACACCACGGGGCTGACAGCCATCGACTATTACCTTACCGATGCCGCAACAGTGCCATCGGGATATGAGGACCTGTTCTCGGAAACCCCCTGGCGTCTGCCGCATAGCGCATTGGCCTATCGGCCCAATCCTGGGATGGGCGCGGTCAGTGAGTTACCAGCTTTGGCGCGCGGTCACATAACTTTTGGCACCCTGACCCGTGCTTTGCGCTTGAACGAGCGTGTGATTGGTGCCTGGGCGGCTGTTTTGCAGCGGGTGCCGGGCTCACGTCTGGTGGTCAACAGCGGTAATTTCAGTCAGGCCGATGTGCGTGAGCAGTGGCTCAAGCGCTTTGAGGCGGCAGGTGTGGCGCGCGAACGCATCGATATGGGATTTCAGAGCCCGCCGTGGGACGTGCTCCGCAGCATTGATATCGCACTGGACTGCTTTCCACAAAATTCCGGCACCACTTTGCTGGAGTCGCTTTATATGGGCCTGCCATTTGTCACGCTGGCGGGTACGCCGAGCATGGGAACGCTGGGAGCTTCGGTTCTCACCGCCGTTGGTCACCCTGAATGGATCGCCACCACGGAGGCGGAATACATCGAAAAGCTGGTAGCGCTGGCTGGTGACTTACACAGTCTGACCAAGGTGCGCATGGGGCTACGTGCCGAGATGCAAGCTAGTGCACTCATGGACGAGCCGGGGTTCGCCCGTGACGTGGAGGATGCCTATGTTCAGATGTTCCAAAAATGGTGCGATACCCAGCAAAACGAGGGCTGACATGATCGAGATTCCTGCCCTCGGGAAATTCTTTGAAAGCCCAACAAGCCATCAAAAGATGGGTCCGACTGGATGAGAGTGTCTATGGAAAGGTCTGCGCAATCGGTCGATATGTGCTGTTTTTGTGCCGCGCAACCGGCTTTGTCACAACCCGGGTCCGCCCTATTCTCGAGTCCATGAAAGCCGTATTGCTTGCCGGTGGGTTAGGAACCCGCATTTCCGAAGAGTCGCACCTGCGGCCCAAGCCCATGATCGAGATCGGGGGACGGCCCATCCTGTGGCACATCATGAAGATGTACGCCACCCATGGTGTCAACGATTTCATCATCTGCCTGGGTTACAAGGGGTACGTCATCAAAGAGTACTTTGCCAACTACTTCCTGCACATGTCGGACGTGACCTTCGACATGGCCAACAACCGCATGGAAGTGCACCACCGGCACGCCGAGCCCTGGCGGGTGACGCTGGTGGACACGGGTGAGAGCACCATGACCGGCGGGCGCCTGCGCCGCGTGCAGGAATACCTGGAGCCCGGCCAGCCATTCTGCTTTACCTATGGCGATGGTGTGGCCGATCTGGACATGACATCCCAGTTCGCCTTTCACCGCGCCCACGGCTGCCTGGCCACCGTGACTGCCGTGCAGCCGCCGGGCCGCTACGGCGCACTGGTGCGCGACGGTAACACCGTGGCGAGCTTTGAAGAAAAGCCGCGCGGTGAGGGCGGCTGGATCAACGGTGGCTTTTTTGTTCTACAGCCCGAGGTAATCGAGCACATCAAGGATGACACCACCAGCTGGGAGCTGGAGCCCATGACCCGCCTGGCCCAACGCGGCCAGCTGTGCGCCTTTGAGCACACCGGCTTCTGGCAACCCATGGACACGCTGCGCGAGAAGAACCTGCTCGAAGAGCTGTGGCAAAGCGGCAAAGCGCCCTGGAAGTGCTGGTGATGATGGCGAATTCCTTGCGGCCCGATCCTCATTTCTGGCGCGGCAAGCGCGTGCTGTTGACCGGGCACACCGGCTTCAAGGGCAGCTGGCTGGCGCTGTGGCTGTCGCGACTTGGTGCGCAAGTGACCGGTCTGGCCCTGCCGCCCGCCACTGAACCCAATCTGTTCGCCCTGGCCCGAGTGGATGAATGCCTGCAGGCCAGTCACTGGTGCGATGTGCGCGATGCAAAGGCCGTGGCCGTTCAGATGCAGTCCGAACGGCCGCAGATCGTGCTGCACCTGGCAGCGCAGGCGCTGGTGCGCGCGGGCTATGCAGACCCTATTTGCACCTACGCCACCAACGTCATGGGCACGGCCCATGTGCTCGATGCACTGCGCGGGCAGGCGGATGCGCGCGTGGCCGTGGTGGTGACGACCGACAAGGTCTACCGCAACCGCGAATGGGCCTACCCCTACCGTGAAGACGACCCGCTGGGCGGCCACGACCCCTACAGCGCCAGCAAGGCGGCAGCCGAGATCGTCACCGCCAGCTACCGCGATGCCTTCTTGGCCGCGCAGGGCGTGGCCGTGGCCACCGCACGGGCGGGCAATGTGATTGGCGGCGGCGACTGGGCGGCCGACCGCCTGCTGCCCGACGCTGTGCGCGCCTGGGCCGCTGGGCACACCCTGCACATCCGCCAACCCGGTGCCACCCGCCCGTGGCAACACGTGATTGAGCCGCTGGCCGCCTACCTGCGCCTGGCCGAGCGCCTGTGGGCCGAGCCCGCACGCGCTGGCGCCTACAACTTCGGTCCGCTGCCGCACGAGGCGGCCACGGTGGGTAATGTGATAAAAATGGCCTCTGGTGCTTATCCAGAAAGCGCTACAAGCTATGAAAATCATAGTAACGGTCCGCACGAAGCAGGCTGGCTGGCGCTGGAAACCGCGCACGCACGCCAGGCCCTGGGCTTATCCCCCCGCTGGGGTTTGGCTGCGGCGGTGGAGCGCACCATGGCCTGGTACCGCGCCCATCAGGGCGGCGCCGAGGCGGGCGCGCTGTGCATGGCCGACCTGGATGCGTGGGAGGCGGCGGCATGACCACCGGCCGCTTTACCTGCACCGCCTTGCCCCTGCCGGGCCTGGTGCGCGTGCAGCGCCAGCCCCTGCAAGACGCACGCGGCCTGTTCGAGCGCATGTTCTGCGCCGAAGAACTGGCCGCTGCGGGCTGGACGCAGCCCATCGCCCAGATCAACCACAGCCTGACGCGCCAGCGCGGCAGCGTGCGTGGCCTGCACTACCAGCGCACGCCCCATGCCGAGATGAAACTGGTGAGCTGCCTGCACGGCGAGGTGTGGGACGTGGCGGTGGACCTGCGCGCAGGCTCGCCCACGTTCTTGCAGTGGCATGCCGAGCGCCTGTCGCCCGCCAACGGCTGCGCGCTGCTCATCCCGCCCGGCTTTGCGCACGGCTTTCAGGCGCTGACCCAGGACGCGGAGCTGCTGTACCTGCATTCCGCCGCCTACGCACCCAGTGCCGAGGCGGGCCTGAACCTGCTGGACCCGCGCCTCGCACTGCCCTGGCCGCTGCCCGTGGGTGACATGTCGGAGCGTGACCGCAGCCACGCGATGCTGACCGACACTTTTGAAGGAGTACACCTGTGAAGTGCCGACACTGCGGCGAGCCGCTGCACCTGCCGTTTCTGGACCTGGGCAGCGCGCCGCCGTCCAACGCCTACCTGAGCGAAGCCGCCCTGCACGCGCCCGAGACCTGGTTCCCCCTGCGCGTGCTGGTGTGCACCCACTGCTGGCTGGTGCAGACCGAAGACCACGCCGGGCGCGAGGCCCTGTTCACGCACGACTACGCCTACTTCAGCTCGTTCTCGTCCTCGTGGCTCGCGCACGCCAAAGCCTATGTGCAGACCATGCAGCAGCGGTTGGGGCTCGCTGCAGACAGCTGCGTGGTCGAGGTCGCCTCCAACGACGGCTACCTGCTGCAATACGTGCAGCAGGCGGGCATCCCCTGCTATGGCATCGAGCCCACGGCCAGCACCGCCAAGGCCGCGCGGGCGTTGGGGCTCACGGTGATCGAGCGTTTCTTTGGTGTCGCCTTGGCCGACGAACTGGCCCGCGCCGGGCGCCAGGCCGACCTGATCGCCGCCAACAACGTGCTGGCCCATGTGCCCGACATCAACGACTTCGTGGCAGGGTTTGCGCGTCTGCTCAAGCCCCAAGGCGTGGCCACGTTCGAGTTTCCGCACCTGCTGCGCATGGTGCAGGGTTGCCAGTTCGACACGGCCTACCACGAGCACTACTCCTACCTCTCGCTCACCGCCGTCCAGCGCATCTTTGCGGTCAATGGCTTGGTGGTGATCGACGTGGAGGAGCTGCCAACCCACGGCGGCAGCCTGCGTGTGTTCGCTGGCCGCGCCGATGCGCCCCAGCACCCGCAAGCCGCGCCCGCAGGCGCAGAACGGGTTCAGCAAATGCTGGCCACCGAGGCCGCTGCGGGCATGCTGGCCGAGAGTTTTTATAGTGGTTTTCAGTCCCAAGCCATGCGCATAAAGCGCGAGTTGCTATCGTTTTTATTGCAATGTCAGGCCCAGGGCCTGAAGGTCGGGGCCTACGGCGCCGCTGCCAAGGGCAACACCCTGCTCAACTTTGCCGGCGTGCGGCCTGACTTGCTGCCCTATGTAGTGGACAAGAACCCCGCCAAGCAGGACCAGTACCTGCCGGGCAGCCGTATCCCCATCGTGGACGAAGCCCGCCTGCGCGCCCACCGGCCCGACCGCGTGCTGATCCTGCCCTGGAACCTGCGGGACGAGGTGGCCGCGCAGTTGGCTGATGTGCGCAGTTGGGGCGGTCAGTTTGTGGTAGCCGTGCCCCGGCTGGAAGTTTTTTGAATCTCTTCATCTATTTAGGAACCCTGCGCCATGACTGCTATGACCAGCAATGACCCGCGTGATCTGGACGGCAAACGCCTGCAGCACGCCATGCAGACCCTGGGGCGCGACCCGGCGCTGCGCGCTCGCATGATTGAGCTGTTGCGCGAGAGCGAGGGGCACATCCCCTGTGAAGGCTCGGTGCGTGACGAGGTCGTGGGCCCCATCATCGATGCGCTGCACCTGGACACCGATACGTACGACAAGGTACTGGCTGATGGCACGCGCTTTCAGTTCCTCTATCGCACCAAGATCGCACGCGACTTCTTGCTGTCCGAGTCCGAGCACCCCAGCCACGTGTGGGAGCCCCAGACCACCAAGCTGCTGCTGGAGCTGGGCCGCGACCTGCAGGGCGATGTGCTGGTGGGCGGCGCCTACTTTGGCGACCAGGCCGTGCTGGTTGCGCGCCAGCTGGCCGGGCGCGATCTGAAGGTGCACTGCTTTGAACCTAACCCGCAGCAAGCTCAGATGCTGCAGCGCAATATCGAGTTGAACCACCTGGACAACGTGGTGGTGAATGTGGCGGGCCTGTGGAGCCGCAGCGGCGAGCGCATGCGCCTGGATGGCTTTGACTCGTTTGCCAACATGGTTACGACCCAGGATTGCAGCGGCTTTGACACGGTGTCCATGGACGACTACGCCCAGCGCCAGGGGCGGCGCATCGGCCTCATCCAACTGGACATCGAGGGCGCCGAGCTGGCTGCCTTGCAAGGTAGCCAGCAGGTCCTTGCACGCGATAAACCCTACGTGGTCTTTGAGCTGCACCGCTCCTACGTGGATTGGAGCAACGGCCTGCGTGCCACGCCCCTGTGCAGCCTGCTGCTGGACTTGGGCTACACCGTGTATGCGGTGCGCGATATCAACTCGCACCGCGAAATGCCCGGCCAGCCGGTGGAGCTGGTGCCGCTGGATGCCGTGTACCTTGACGGCCCGCCGCACGGCTTCAACATGCTGGCCGTGCCAGATGCAGCGCGCGTACAAGGCAGCGCCTTTCGCATCGTCGAAGGCGTCAGCCCCAAGCTGCTGCCGCACAAGGCGCCGCACTTGCACCACCCCGTGGGCGGGTTCTGATGGGGGAAGGGCTGGTGCCGTCGGCCGTGCAGGATCTGCAAGGCCAGCACTTCACCGTGGTGGGCGCGGCGGGCTTTGTGGGCAGCCGCCTGGTGGCCACGCTGCAGGCGCGGGGCGCACAGGTGTGGGGCCCCGCCCGTGATGAGCCCTGGCCCTGGCAGCCGCCGCTGGGCCACGTCATCTACTGCGCGGGGCTCACGGCCGATTACCTGGCGCGCCCGTTCGACACCGTGCAGGCCCATGTCAGCCACGTGGCCCAGGTGTTGCAGCATGGGCTGCAGCAGGGGCTGCTGGAATCGCTGGTCTACCTGTCGTCCACCCGGCTGTATGACGGGCTGGGGGGGGGCGTGGCGCACGAGAACGCCGTGCTGCCCATGGACCCCGCCAACCCCCGCCATCTTTACGATCTCTCCAAGGGGCTGGGCGAATCGCTGTGTCATGTGGCGGGACAGGGCCGTGCCCGCGTTGCGCGGCTGGCCTGTGTGTACGAAGGCCCTCAGGATGCCGACGGCTTTTTGCCCGCCTTGCTCCGGCAGGTGATGGCAGCCCGGAACGCCGGGGTGGGTCAGGTGGGCGTGTCCTCATCGCCGCATTTCACCCGCAATTACGTGCATCTGGACGACGTGGTCGAGGCGCTGATTCGCATTGCCTTGCATGGCAAGCAGCCGGTGTACAACGTTGCTTCGGATGCCAATGTGTCCAATGCCGAGTTGTTCGAATACCTGGAGCGCCGCTGGGGCTGCCGGGTGCAGCCGCTGCTGCACACCGTGCCCGGCCCGGCACCGCAGGTGAGCATTGAGCGCCTGCGCACCGAGCTGCATTGGCAGCCCCGGCCCCTGCTCGATGTTCTGGACGATTGCCAGGGAGTCCGTGCATGCTGAAGCCCCTGCACCTGTCGCGCACCGAATTGGCCGCCTATGTGGCCCGCCAACTCGCCTCGTTCTACCCCGATGGGCTCGACACCGATGCCCCGGTCGTGCTGGCAGCGCACATGGACGCAGCCCTCGTGCGGCTGGGCCGCTGCATCAACGAAGTGCGGTGGTGGACGCCGGGCCAGTTTGATCACTTGCACTCCACCCAGTACGCGCTATTTCTCTACTACCTGTCCAACACCGTCTGGAAGGCGACCGGCAACCGCACGCTGTGCACCAAGTTGTTTGGTTTGAACAAGGCGCTCAACGGCATCGATCTGTTTTACGAGATCGATATGCCGGAGGTCATGTTCATCGGCCACTCGGTGGGCATCGTCTTTGCCAAAGCCACCTACGGCAACTATCTGGTGGTTTACCAGAACTCGACCGTGGGCAAGAACCACGGCGTGGCGCCGGTGCTGGGCGAGGGGGTGGTCATGTACGCGGGCACCGCCATCATTGGTGGCTGTCAGGTGGGCGACGGCACGGTGCTTTCGCAAGGCACGAGCCTGGTCAATACCGATTCGCCGGGGCAGTGCACCGTCTACCCCGGCCTGGCGGGCCGGGTGCTTTTCAAGCCCACACGGCGCGATGCGCTGCAGGACATCTTCCGCCGCTGAGCCTGCTGACACGGCATGTTGGCGGCGCTGTGGGGCGGTTTCTTTGACTTCCTTCCTTGAGGGTTTCAATTGGGTTCCCTTGAGTGGGGGCCTGATTTTCCCGTAGCTCCGCGCTGCGTAATGTCTGGGCCATTTTCTGAATGAAAAGTGGCTATGAGCCAATAAATAACAGCGCTATTAGCTATAGTTTTTGATTGGTGGCCAATGGGTCATGGCCCATGACCGTGGGGACGGGCAACAAAAAAACCCGGCTCCTTTCAAGGCAACCGGGGTGTGGGGGCAAGGTGGGCAACAGGTCTACCAACCTGCACCGCAAGGGATGACCTGCATCACCCTCGCGCGCCGGTGGCAGTGCGAATCGGGATGGGCCGCAAGGTGTCTTCTTGCCGCCAATAGCGCGGCTATTGGCAGGAAAAGCAACGCGGCGGATCGCCCGAGGCCGCGCTGCTACAGACCGCACGGAGTTATGCAGGTCATCCCAAGGGCCATGGCGCTTTTTACTTGAGCAGCGCCAGCACACCCTGCGGGATCTGGTTGGCTTGCGCCACCATGGCAGTGCCTGCCTGTTGCAGTATCTGGGCGCGCGACAAATTGGCGGTTTCTGCCGCAAAGTCGGCATCCAGGATGCGCGAGCGTGAGGCCGACAGGTTCTCTGACGTGATGTTCAGGCTGGCAATACTGGTTTCGAACCGCGCTTGCAGTGCGCCCAGCTTGGCGCGCTCCCCGCTGATGAAGGCAAGGGCTGAATCCACGGTCTTGAGCGCGTTGGTTGCCTTGTCGAAAGTGGTGACATCCAGGTCAGCCACCCGTTTCAGGTCCGATCCGCTGGTGAGCAACGCGTTGCTGCCAGTGGACGTGACCGAGAAAGACTTGTCCGAATCCAGCGTGATATATCCGCTTGCCGTGGTGAAATTGGCGGTGGAATCGGCGGCCAATGACACCCCGCCGCCAACCGCTGTGCCGTCGGCCTGCAGTTTGGTCACCGTTGTGGTGCCCGCGTTTTGCACTGCAGTGTCTCCAACGACGATGTCATTGCCCGTGGCATTGGTCAGTATGACCTTGTCGCCAGTGGTGTTCAGAGATGCTGTCACGCCGGTCTTGGCCGACTGATCGTTGATGGCAGCTACTGCAGCAGACAGGCGATCGGAACCAGACGCCGCTGTCAGGGTAAATGCAACGCTTTGTGCCGTGGTGTTGTCTGCCTGAATGGACAATGAATACGAACCTGTAACGGTCGCAATATCCAGTTCGACCTGCGTCCGTGCGGTGGCTGTGACACCCGAATTGGCCTTGACGGCGTTGATCTGGTCGGCAATGGCCTTGGCCGACGAGCTGGAGGCCACAGACAATGTGGCAGTGCCCAGCGAGCCGCTGATTGACACGGTGCCCGACGTCGTGCCATTGGCAGGCACTGAGGTGGCTGCTGCTGCGGCTGAAACGCCGGCACCGGCCGAAGACAGGTTCTGGTTGTTGCCATACACGCTGGTTCGCAGATTAGCGGTTGAGGCAACAATCACCTGGTTGGCGTTGGCTCCTACCTGAAACTGCGCTGTACCAAAGGTGCCGTCGAGCAGCTTCTGGCCATTGAACTCGGTAGTTTGGGCAATGCGGTCGAGCTCGGCAACCAGTTGACCCACTTCTTGTTGCAGGGCCTGGCGGTCACCGGCACTGTTGGAGGCATTGGCCGACTGCACCGCCAGCTCACGCACCCGCTGCAAAATGCTGCCGGCGGAAGAGAGGGCACCCTCACTTACCTGTGCCAGCGAAATGCCATCGTTGGCATTGCGGGCCGCCTGATTCAAGCCGCGGATCTGGCTGGTAAAGCGCTCGGAAATGGCCAAACCGGCGGCATCGTCCTTGGCGCTGTTGATGCGCAGGCCCGACGACAGGCGCTGGATGGAGGTGTTGAGCGATGTCTGGCTCGTACCCAGGTTGCGTTGGGCGGTGAGCGATGCGACGTTGGTATTGATGGTTGAGGCCATTGCGTAACTCCTGCGAGGCTGAAAGCAAACATTTCTGCCGGTTCAAGCGTTACCCCCTCCGGCGGACTTTGTGGGAACGATGGAATGGATTGTGGGCAAGCGCCCTGATTGCATTGCATGGATAAGACGCGGAAAAACCGCGCAATCTGCGCGTTTGGCCCTAAAGTTTTCCTGATGGGGGTCGAAAACATTTGCAACGGGACGTAAATGCCCGCTGTTCTACAGAAGGCCACGCAGGCACTGTGAAACGTATGGTCGGGTGCCTTGACTGGCGCCAGGTTGGCGGCAACGCCATGTTTAGACAGTTCTTTTCAGGAGATTTGTAATGGCTTCCACCATCAATACCAACGTCGCATCGCTCACCGCCCAACGCAACCTGGGTACGAGCCAGACATCGCTCAACACCTCCATCCAGCGCCTGTCGTCGGGCCTGCGCATCAACAGCGCCAAGGACGATGCCGCTGGTTTGGCCATTTCCGAGCGCTTTACCAGCCAGATCAAGGGGCTGAACCAGGCCGTGCGCAATGCTGGTGACGGTATCTCGCTGGCTCAAACGGCGGAAGGCGCACTCAAGGCGTCTGGCGACATCCTGCAGCGCGTGCGTGAACTGGCCGTGCAGTCGGCCAATGCATCCAACAGCGCCGGCGACCGTCAGGCCCTGCAGGCTGAAGTGGGCCAGCTCGTGTCCGAGCTGGATCGCATCTCGCAAACTACCGAATTCAACGGTCAAAAGCTGCTCGACGGCACCTTTGGCACGCAACAGTTCCAGGTGGGCGCCAACGCCAACCAGACCATCACGGCATCTACTGGCAATCTGCGGACCAGCGTGTACGGCAACAACCAGAACCTGTCTTCGGCAGGCGCTGGCCAATCGGCGGCTGCAGCAGCCACTTCGGCGCCTGCCAATGGCACGACGTCGGGCGCCGTGTCAATCAGCGGCTCGCTGGGCACTGCCACATTGTCTGTGGCCTCCAGTTCGTCGGCCAAGGCCATTGCCGACCAGATCAACGCCGTCAAGGCCAATTCGGGTGTCACAGCCACCGCACGGACGCAGGTCGAGTTGGACATCGCTGCCACCGCAGGCTCATACACCCTGTCCATTCAGGGCGACAACACCACAGCGCAAAACGTGTCGTTCACGCTCACTGCCACGTCGGGCGCCGATCGCCTGTCTGCTGCGGTGTCTGCCATCAATGACCAGTCGGCCAAGACCGGGGTGTCTGCCTCGCTGAATGCCACCGGCGACAAGGTCATACTGACCAATGCCACGGGCAATGACATCGTTGTTGGGGACACTGCTGTACAAAATGCAGGCACCACAGGAGTGACGAAACTGCAGGCAGATGGCACGGCTGTCGGTGGCGCCGTTACGTTGGCTGCCGATACCAATGCCAATTTCACCACAGCAAGCGGGTACATCACGCTGGATTCGGACAAGTCGTTCTCAGTCACGTCTGCCAGCAATGCGCTGACGACGAAGGGTTCTGATCTGAAGAAGGTGGCCGATCTGGATGTGACCACGTTTGCCAAGGCGACCGACGCGCTCAAGACGGTGGATTCGGCTCTCTCATTCATCAACGGTGAGCGCGCCAAACTGGGTGCCTTGCAGTCGCGTTTTGAAACTTCCATCAGTAATCTGCAGGTGACTTCTGAAAACCTGTCTGCCTCGCGGTCACGCATTCTGGATGCCGACTTTGCAGCAGAAACTGCCAACCTGTCGCGTTCGCAGATCCTGCAACAGGCCGGCACCGCCATGGTGGCCCAGGCCAACCAGTTGCCACAGGGTGTGCTGGCCCTGCTGCGTTAAGAGAAACGAGAAACGGGCTGAGTCGCGGGGTGCTTTAGCGCCCCGGAGGGACTCCAGGCGGCGGCAGGTTTCTGTCGCCGCCCTTTGGTTTTTTGGAAGGCGGGTGCCAGGACCGCTGGATAAGACGGGTTTCCTGGCGTGAATACGGGCGTTCTTTGTCGCCATTCGGCGCCATAATTTCCGCTGGTCCAGTTCAGGAGGTTTGCATGGCCACCATTTCATCCCCGGGCGTCGGTACGAACGGGTTGGATGTCAAAAGCATCATTTCCCAGTTGGTGACGCTGGAAAAAAGGCCCCTGGACACGCTCAAGCTGCAGGCAGCCACGGTCAACACCAAGATTTCCGCGTTCGGTCAGATCAAGTCGCTGGTTTCCACGTTGGCGGATGCGACCAGCAAACTCACCAGTGTGACGGGCTGGAACGGCGTTACCACCACGTCATCCGACTCCAAATTTGTGTCTGCCACGGCTGTCGGCGGCACTTTGCCCACGACTTTCAATGTGGAGGTGCAGAGCCTGGCCAAGGCACAGGCCACGGCATCTGCGGCGCTGCTGCCCGTGGGTGGGGCTCTCGGCGCTGGCACGATAAGGCTGGAGCTGGGCAAGTGGAGTGTGTCGCCCGCATCCTTCACTCCCGGCAGTGGTCAGCCGGTGGAAATCACCATCAGCGCAACCGACAAGTTGTCAGACGTCGCGAGCAAGATCAATGGATCGAGCGCCGGCGTCACCGCGTCCATTCTGACGGATGCATCGGGTGAGCGCCTGTTGCTGCGCAGCAAGAGCACCGGCGAAGAGTCGGGTTTCCGTCTGAGCGTTCTGGAAGGTGCAGATACCGATCCCCAAAGTGCCGGCAATACCGATGCGACCGGTTTGTCCCGTCTGGTGGCGGGAACCACGGTGACGCAAGCTGCAGCCGATGCGAAAGCCAAGGTCAACGGCATCGCAGTATCCTCGGGTACCAACACCTTTGCCTCCACGATCTCTGGTGTTACGTTCAAGGCGGAGCAAGTGACCGTGGCCCCCATTGAAATCACAGTGGGCAAGGATGAGACGGCGATCCAGTCCAATATTGATGGTTTCGTGAAAGCCTACAACGACATCAACCAGTTGTTGCAGGAAGCGACCAAGTACGACGCAAAGACCAATTCGGCCGGCTTGCTGCAGGGGGATTCCACGGCGGTTGCGCTCCAGAACTCTTTGCGCAATGCGGTTCAATCGATCTCCACGGGAGGAGGCGCCTTCAAGCGTTTGGCAGACGTTGGCATCACCCAGCAGCTGGGGGGCAATCTGGCCGTGGATTCGGCCAAGCTGAGCAAGGCGCTGGCGGACAACCCCGAAGACGTGAAAGGTCTGTTCCGCAATACGGGCGGTGGTTCGGCGGATGGTATTGCGGTGCAGTTGAAGGCGCTCACTACCAATTTGCTGTCCAACGATGGTTTCTTTAAATCCAAGGACGACACGCTGCAGTTGAGTCTTAAGCGCAACAGCCAGGATCAGACGCGGGTGAATGAGAAGGTGGATGCGTTTGAGAAACGGATCACACAGCGCTATAACGCGCTGGATACACAGTTGAGCAGCTTGAATGGCTTGAATGCTTATATCTCGCAACAGGTTGCTGCCTGGAACAAGTCCAGCGGCTAATCGGGGCTTCAGTTTTTCTGGCACTGGTCGATAACTAAAGCAATACATAGCAAGGATGCAAGCATGTTCAGCGCCTACAGCCCCCGTGCAGCCAACGCGTATCAGCGTATCAATGTAGAAACCAGCATGCACACCATCGACCAGCACCAGCTGGTTGCGCTGTTGTACGAGGGTGTGCTCAGTTCCATTGCCACGGCACGTGGTGCCATGGCCCGCGGAGATGTGCTGGGCAAGGTCAACAACATTTCCAAGGCCATCCGCATCATTGAAGAAGGCCTCAGCACGGCGCTCGACAAGGTGGACGGCGGCGAGCTGGCGCAGAACCTGGGTGATTTGTATGACTACTGCCTGCACCGCCTGATCCTGGCCAACGCCCGCAACGACGACGCCATGATGTTGGAAGTCATGCGTCTGATCGAGCCAGTGGCCCAGGGTTGGAATGAAATCAAGAAAACAGGTGCTTCCACAGAGGCGCTGGTATCCGGCCAGCCCGTGCTGATGGAGGCATGAAACATGTCCCACATGCTGATTGACTATTACAAAGCCATCGAAGACAGCAGCGCCAAGATGCTGGAAGCGGCCCGAAGCAAGGACTGGGATGGTGTGGTGCGCTACGAGGGCGCCTGCGCGGTGCTGATTGAGCAGCTGCGTTTCAAGGCGCAAGAGCACGAGCTGCTGCCCGAGCAAAAGCGCGAGAAGACGCGCATCATGCAGCGCATCTTGCGCAACGATGCCCAGATCCGCTGCCTGGCCGAGCCCTGGCTGGCGCAGTTTGAACACATGTTCGAAGGCCAGCCGCAGATGGTGCACTGACGGCCGGTTCGGGTGGCCGGGCGATGATGTTGCTGGTTTTGAGTGAAATATGCTTGCGGCGCTTATGCGGTAAGCGCTGTAGGCTATCAAAAATATAGTAAGCCGGTGCTGTTCCTGAGGTGGAGCCCGCGCAACAATAAAAAAGCCACTCCATGACAGGGTGGCTTTTTTATTGAACTAAATTCGACTAAAACGCTTATGGAATAAGCGCTGATAGCTATGAAAAACGGAGTGGCTGGATGATCGCCGTTGCGGATGGTGTGGTCGTCAACGGGTCGCCCTGGCCGGCCCGCTGCCTCAGACCTGCATGTTCATGATGTCGGTGTAGGCCTGCACCATGCGGTTGCGCACATGCAGCGTGGCCTGAAACCCGATTTGCGCTTTCTGGATGGCCACCATGGTCTGCTCCAGGCTGACGGATGGGTTTTCCATCTGCACTTCCTGCTGCAGGCCGGTGGCGTGGTTCTGGGCGGCGCTCACCGATTGCAGTGCGCCTTTGAGCGCCCCCGAAAACCCGACCTCGTTGCCTTCGGCTTGGGGCGCTGCAGCACGGCGCGCCAGGCCGGCACCCGACAGGGGGGCGGTAGAGCTTGAAATGCGGAGGTCCATGGCGGCGTGGTGGTTCGGGAAGGGGGGTGATGGCGCAATACTAGGCCCTGGGGCGTCGGCCATCCGGGGGAATTGATGGTCAAATGCGCGGCTTATCCAGCGAACATCCGGGTGATGCGCCCGAATAATCGACCCAACGTCAGGACCGTCCGCCGGCCCTGCCATACTGGAAAGCGAAATGTCTGCAGTTGCTGAAATCCCCGTCACTCCCCCTGCAAGCCCTGGCTGGCTGCAGCGTCTGTCGGCGCTCGACCGGGCGCAGCGCATGCGCCTGGGCGTGGGGGCGGCGCTGCTGGTGGCGGTGGCCATCGCGGCCATTGTGCTGGGCCGCCAGCCCGACTACCGGGTGCTGTTTGCCAACCTCAATGACAAGGACGGGGGCGCCATCGTGGCCCAGTTGTCGCAGATGAACGTGCCTTACAAGCATGCCGATGGCGGCGGCGCCATTTTGATTCCGGCCGACCGCGTGCATGACGTGCGCCTGCGCCTGGCCACCCAGGGGCTGCCCAAGGGGTCGGTGGCCGGGTTTGAACTGATGGAGTCGAGCAAGTTCGGCATGACGCAGTTCCAGGAGCGGCTGAACTTTCAGCGCGGGCTGGAGGGTGAGCTCACCCGTTCCATCCAGGCGCTGTCGTCGGTGCAGGGGGCGCGGGTGCACCTGGCGCTGCCCAATCAGAACGGTTTTTTCCGCGAGCAGCAAAAGCCGTCGGCTTCGGTGCTGGTGAGCCTGCACCCGGGCCGCGTGCTCGACCGCGCGCAGCTGGCGGGCATCGTGCATCTGGTGGCGTCGAGCGTGCCCGAGCTGGCGCCCTCTGCCGTGAGCGTGCTCGATGACACGGGCAAGCTGCTGTCGCAGTCGCCCGACACCGCGTCAGGCTCTGGCGTGGATGCGCAGCAGTTGCTGTATGTGCAGCAGATCGAGCAGCAATATGCGCGCCGCATCATGGATATTCTGGAGCCCGTGGTGGGGCGCAACAACGTCAAGGCGCAGGTGTCTGCCGAGGTGGACTTCAGCCAGACCGAATCCACCTCCGAGCAGCACCGCCCCAACCTGGCCGCCGATGCCAGCGCCATCCGCAGCCAGCAGGTGGTGGAGAGCAATGGCCCGCAGGGCAATCCGCTGCCCACCGGCGTGCCCGGCGCTGCCTCGAACCAGCCGCCCGCGCCGTCTGCCGCGCCCATCAACGGCGCCAACCCGCCCCTGGCGGCTGCCAACGGCCAGCAACAGGGCACGCTGGGCGCGGGGGGCAGGCGCGAGTCGGTCATCAATTACGAGGTGGACAAGACCGTCCGCGTGACGCGGGGTGGCAGCGGCGCCGTCAAACGCCTGAGCGCGGCGGTGGTGGTGAACTACCAATCGGCCGAAGACAAGGGCAAGACCGTGGCCAAGGCGCTGACGCCCGCGCAGCTGGAACAGATGACGGCCCTGGTGCGCGAAACCATCGGGTTCAACAAGGACCGCGGTGATTCGGTCAACCTGATGAACACGCCGTTCCAGGTGGATGTGGCGCCGGTCAACGATGTGCCGCTGTGGAAGCAGCCTGAAATGGTGGAGTTGGCCAAGAGCTTCGCCTGGCCGGTGGGTGCGGTGCTGTTTGCGGCCCTGGTCTTGCTGGGGCTGGTGCGTCCGGCACTCAAGGGGGCTGCGCGGCCCCGGGCCATTCCGGTAGCGGGCGGGACGTTGGACGCGCTGGAGGCCGAGCAGCCCGAGCGGCCCGCCTTGCCGGCGCCGACCAGGAAGGATGAGTTGCTGCCGGTGTCGCCCGAGCAGATGCAGCTGGAAGATGCACGCCGGCTGGCCAAGGAGAACCCCATGGCCGTGGCCAATATTCTGAAAACCTGGGTGAACGGCGATCCCGTCTGATCCCGGATCTGAACGGACGACTTATCTATGGATGAGCAGGGCCTCAACGACGCCGCCATCATGCTGATGTCCCTCGGCGAGGAGGAGGCGGCCGAAGTGTTCAAGCACTTCTCGCCCAAAGAGGTGCAAAAGCTGGGCGAGACCATTGCGCGCATGCGTTCGGTGTCGCGCGACAAGGTGGACATGGTGATCAACCGGTTTTCGAACGCCGCAGCGGCGCAAAGCCTGCTGGTGTCCGACACCGGCAACTATGTGCGCGCGGTGCTCAAGCGGGCGCTGGGCGATGACAAGGCCGGATTGCTGATCGACCGCATTTTGCAGGGCGGCGATGTCTCGGGCATTGAGAGCCTCAAGTGGATGGACCCGCTGTCGGTGGCGGAACTGCTGCGCAACGAGCACCCCCAGATCGTGGCGGCCATTCTGGTGCACCTCGATTCCGATCAGGCTGCTGCCGTGCTGATGAACTTCACCGACCGCCAGCGCAGCGAAGTGCTGCTGCGGGTGGCCACCCTTGAAGGGATACAGCCGACCGCGCTGAAAGACCTGAACGAGGTGCTGTTCAAGGTGCTGGCGGGTGGCGACAAGATCCGCAAGAGCTCATTGGGCGGTGTCAAGGCGGCGGCCGAGATCATCAACATGCTGGGCGGCAACATGGACAGCGTGGTGCTCGAATCCATCCGCGGATACGACCCCGATCTGGCCCAGAAGATCATGGACAAGATGTTCATATTCGAGGATGTACTCAAGCTGGATGACAAGGCCATCCAGACGGTGCTGCGCGAAGTGGCTTCGGAGACGCTGATCGTGGCACTCAAGGGCGCGGTGCCCGAATTGCGCGAGAAATTCCTCTCCAACATGTCCACCCGTGCGGCAGAGGCCTTGCGCGAAGACCTGGAATCGCGTGGCCCGATGCGCCTGTCGGAGGTGGAAGCCCAGCAAAAGGAAATCCTCAAGACGGTGCGCCGCCTCTCGGACGAGGGCCAGATTGTGATTGGATCTGGCGGTGATGATGCCTTCGTCTAACCAGCGGGCGTATTCCCGCTTCATCCCCAGCGAGGAAGTGGGGGATGTCACCCACTGGAAGTTCGGTGCGATGGATGGTTCTGGTTTTGTGGAACCCGCGCCCGAAATCGAGATCGCACCAGAGCTGCCGCCCGCCCTCGACGAGGCGCAGCAGCAGGCCTTGATTCAGGAGGCCTGCGATGAGGCCTACGCGAAGGGCGTGGCCCAGGGTGAGGCGCAGGCCTCGCTGGAGTGGCAGCGCCGCATGGACGATTACGTGGCGAACCAGGGCCAGGAAGCGGCCCAGCGGCTCGATGCCGTGGTCCAGTCGCTGCAGGCCTCGCTGGGCGACATGCAGCAGCACATGGCGCAGGACATGTTGCATTTGGCCTGTGACATTGCCCGCCAGGTGCTGCGGCATGAACTGTCGGTCAACCCCAACGCGGTGCAGCCCGTGGTGCGCGAGGCCGTGGGCATGCTGGTGTCCGAGGGGCGCCCGGCGCTGGTGCGCCTGAACCCTGGGGACATGGAAACACTGGCAGCGCCTTTGCGCGAAGAGTGGGATGGGGCCGCCGTGCAGTGGATTGCGGACGCCGCGGTGCCGGCCGGGGGCTGCCTGGTGGAGTCGGCCGGCACGGTGGTGGATGGCAGCCTGCACAAGCGCTGGCAGCGTGCCGTTGCGGCGCTGGGGCTCGATTCTGCGTGGCAGGACGGCGGTGATGGCGATGACCGCTGAGATCCGTTCCGCCTGGACCTGTTTCATGGACGATGCCCGTGAGCGCGTACAGGCAGGCGTGCCGCTGGAAACGCGGGGCACGCTCACGCGCCTGACGGGCCTGGTGCTGGAGGCCGTCGGCATCCGCGTGCCGGTGGGCTCGCAGTGCATGGTGCAGATGCCGGGCCACGCGCCCGTTCTGGCCGAGGTGGTGGGCTTTTCTGCCGACCGGGCCTTTTTGATGCCCGCCGGGGATATCCATGGCCTGTCCAGTGGGGCCAGCGTGGTGCCTGCGGCACCCTACATTCCCATGCCCCGCCTGGGCGAGCCACCGCGCCCGGTGCATCGCGCGGGCGTGCTGCGGCTGCCCATGGGCGATGGGCTGCTGGGGCGTGTGGTGGATTCGCAGGGGCAGCCGCTGGACCATGGCGGCCCAGTGCGGGATGTGGTTTCCGAGCCCATGGATCGCCGCCAGATCAATGCCATGGACCGGGACCCGGTGCGCGAGCCGCTGGATACCGGCGTGCGCGCCATCAATGCCCTGCTGACCGTGGGGCGGGGGCAGCGGCTGGGCTTGTTTGCCGGTTCGGGCGTGGGCAAGAGTGTCTTGCTGGGCATGATGGCCCGCTACACCCAGGCCGATGTGATTGTGGTGGGGCTGATTGGCGAGCGGGGGCGTGAAGTCAAGGAATTTGTCGAAGACATTCTGGGCGAGGATGGTCGCGCGCGGTCGGTGGTGGTGGCGGCCCCGGCCGATGCGCCGCCGCTGCTGCGCATGCAGGGGGCGGCCTATGCCACGGCCGTGGCAGAGCATTTTCGCGACAAGGGCAAACATGTGCTGTTGCTCATGGATTCGCTCACCCGCTATGCCATGGCCCAGCGGGAGATCGCGCTGGCCATTGGCGAGCCCCCGGCCACCAAGGGCTATCCGCCGTCGTGTTTTGCCAAGCTGCCTGCGCTGGTGGAGCGCAGTGGCAACGGCCTGCATGGCGTGGGCTCCATCACCGCGTTTTACACCGTGCTGTCGGAAGGCGATGACCAGCAGGACCCGATCGCCGACGCGGCGCGGGCCATTCTGGACGGGCATATCGTGCTATCGCGGGCGTTGGCCGAAACGGGGCATTTCCCGGCCATCGATATCGAGCAGTCTGCCTCGCGGGTGATGCACAACGTGGTGTCGCGTGGGCACTTCGATTTGGCACGGCGTTTTCGCGCGGTGTATTCGCGCTACCAGAAGAGCCGGGATCTGGTGCAGGTGGGGGCGTACATGAGCGGCTCCGATCCGGCGCTGGACGAAGCGATCCGCCTGCAACCCCAGATGGCCGCCTTCCTGCAGCAGGACATGTTCGATGCGGCATCCATGGAGCAAAGCCTCCACGCCATGGCCGTGGTGCTGGACCACTGACCGATGGGGAGTGAACAGCCATGTCAACCCTGAATGCCCTGACGGTGGCCGTGGAGGTGGCCTCGCGCAAGCGCGATGAGGCCCGGCGGCTGTTGCAGGATGCGCAGGGCGCGCAGCGAGCCGCGCAAGACCAGCTGGACCAGTTGCAGGGCTATGCCCGGGAAACAGAAGGGCGCTGGGGCATGCGCGCGGACGCTGCAGTGCAGCCGGAGGTGATGTTCCATCATTACCAGTTCATGGACCGCCTGGGTCATGCCGCGGGCTTGCAGACCAGCGTAGTGGGTGACCACACCAGCCGGGTGCAGGCCGCCACCCGCAGCTTGCTGGAGGCAGAGTTGCGCCTGGCCAGCTTGCGCAAGGTGGTGGAAAAGCGCCAGCAGGATCACGAACGCCAGCAGATGCGCCGTGAGCAGAAGCAAACCGATGAGCGCGCCTCGATGCAGGTGCGCAATGCGATCAATGGCCCGCCGGGCCAGGAGTATTGAAAATGGAACCAACACGCATCTCTGCCCCGCAAGGTAGCCAAGGCGCCCAGAGCGCCCAGGGCACTCAGTCCACGCGTGGAAAAGCGAACGCGCAGCAAGCCGGTGGCCCCGTAGACCCCTCGGCGCAGGGCGGGTTTCTGGCTTTGTTGGCGTCTCTGGACAGCGCGGTACCGGGCGATGGGGCTCCGTCAGGCAGTGCAGGGGACCCCGCGGTTCTGAATCCAGACCCGGCTTCACTGGCCGCCTGGCAGGGGCTGCTGTCGCCTGGGGCGGTGCCCGCGACTGCGGCGCCCGGGGCTGCGGCAACGCTCGGCGCTGGGGGGGTGCCCGGTTCCGATTGGCTGCCGGCCGCCGATGGCTTGGTGGCGCAGACGGCGATGCTCGATGGCGCCGCGGAAGTGGCGGGGGTGAAGCCGCCCGGCGGTGCGGTGGCGGGCTACAGCCGCATGTTTTCGCGCATTCAGAATGCGCTGTCGCAAGGGGGTGATGTGCCGGGTTCGGTGGCTGCCGCCACGGCAGGCGCCATCGGGGCAGAAAAAAAGCAGGCCTTGGCGATGGCTGCTGTTGCAGCGCAGGGCCCTCAGGCGGCGGTGGATTCGCGCGTGCTCGGTGGGGCGTTGGCCGACGCAGGGGCACGCAACGGGCGCGAATTGCCGGACGGGCAGGGCGGCGCTGCAGGTGGGATGGCACTGGACGCCTTCGCTGAAAGCCGGGTACCCCAGCGCTCAGGCAGTGCCGCCAGTGGTGACGCGGGCGGACGCCCTTCCGGAGATGCCGCATGGGGTGACTGGGGAGCTGTGCACACGGGCCCGCAGACGGAGGGTGTGGAGGGCGCAGCCGCGTTTGCGGATCCGACGCAGGCGGGGGCAGAAGAGCAGATCGCGGACCAGGTGGCCTACTGGGTGAACCAGAAAACGCAGAACGCCGAAATGACGCTGGACCGCGACGGCCAGCCGGTGCAGGTGACCGTGTCGCTCTCGGGCAGCGAGGCCCATGTGACGTTTCGCAGCGACCAGGCGCAGACCCGCGAGTTGCTGGATTCGAGCATGTCCCAGTTGCGGGATCTGCTGCGCAACGAGGGCCTGGTGTTGTCGGGCACCACGGTGGGAACCACGGCGCGCGATGGCGCTTCGCCAAACGATTCCGGGCAGCGCCAGGGCCGGGAAGGCGAGCGGCGTGCACAGGTGGTGGCGTCCGTGCCGACTGCCGTGGCATCGGCGCGGCACCATGGCGGCGCGCCTGACCGCGCTGTGGACATTTTTGTGTGAGGCCCTGGCCCCCGGCACTGGGGGCGCGCAGGCAGGGGAACGATTTTTAAGGCACGGTCCCGCTGGGTTCTTGGCGTGAGGTGGCGGAATGCCGGGGTTTTTGGCTTTTATTCTGGCTATTATTGGCTGGCACCTCGCCCAATAATGGGCTTCCAGTTGATCGTGCGTTCCTTCGGACGCGGACACTGCATGCTTTCTACCGCAAGGAATTTTCAACGTGTCTGCCACAACTCCCGCTGCCGCACCGGTCAAGGCAAAAAGCAAGAAGCTGATCGTGATCGGCGCCGTGCTTGTCTTGCTGGTCCTTGTGGGCGCTGGCGCCGCATGGTTCTTTGCCAGCCGGTCCCATGCCGAAGAAGACGATGTTTCGGCGCCAGAACGCAAGGATGCGGCCAAGGTGGTGCCCACGTTCCTGCCCATGGAGAACATGGTGGTCAATCTCGCCGACCCTGGTGGCGACCGTTTTGCGCAAATCGGTATCACGCTGGAAGTGTCGGACGCCAAGACGGCCGAGCAGATCAAGCAATACCTGCCCAGCATTCGCAGTGGAATTCTGTTGCTTACCTCGCAGCGCACCTCGGAAGAGCTGCTGCAGCGCGAGGGCAAGGAAAAGCTGGCCGCCGATATCTTGCGGGAAGTGTCTCGTCCGCTGGGCTACTCGGTGTCGTCGGCCAAGCCCCGCCGCGAGGTGCAGGACGACGACGCGGAAGAGCCCGCCGCGCGCCGCAAGGTCGAGAAGAACCCTGTGCAGCGGGTGTTGTTTTCCAGTTTCATCATCCAGTGAGCTGGCAAGGATTTTCCCATGAGTGATTCATTTCTATCCCAGGAAGAGGTGGACGCCCTTCTGGAAGGGGTCACCGGAGAGAGTCAGAAATCAGTCGAGGAAGTCGCCGAGGCGGGCGCTGTCCGCAACTACGACATTTCCAGCCAGGAGCGTATTGTTCGCGGCCGCATGCCGACGATGGAAATCGTCAACGAGCGGTTTGCGCGCAATTTCCGCATCGGGTTGTTCAACTTCATCCGCCGCAGCCCCGAAATCTCGGTAGGCACTGTCTCGGTGCAGCGCTACAGCGCCTTCCTGCGCGAACTGGCGGTTCCCACCAATTTCAACATCGTGGCCATCCGGCCGTTGCGCGGCAGTGGGCTGATCGTGTGCGAGCCCTCGCTGGTGTTCGGCATCATCGACACGCTGTATGGCGGCGTGGGCAAGTTTCAGACCCGGATCGAGGGGCGTGATTTTTCCCCCACCGAGCAGCGTGTCATCAACCGGCTGGTGGATGTCATCTGCGCCGAATACAAGAAGGCGTGGCACGGTATCTATCCGCTGGAGCTGGAATACCAGCGTTCGGAAATGCAGCCCCAGTTCGCGAACATCGCGACGCCCAGTGAAATCGTAGTCTCCACGGCGTTCCAGCTGGAGATCGGCGACCTCTCGGGCGCCATCCATATCTGCATGCCCTACGCCACCCTGGAGCCGATCCGGGATGTGCTGTATTCGTCCACGCAGGGCGATTCGATCGAGGTGGATCGCCGCTGGGTGCGGGTCCTGACGCGCGAGATACAGGCTGCCGAAGTGACCCTGGTGGCTGAGCTGGCGCGGGCGGATGCCACCGTGGAGCAGTTGCTGGCCATGAAGCCCGGCGATTTCATTGAGCTGGACCGGGAACCCCGTATTCGGGCCTCCATTGGTGGAGTGCCTATTTTTGAGTGCCAGTATGGCACCCACAATTCCAGATATGCGATTCGCATTGAAGAATGCCTGCGCAATGCGGACATGAGCTGGCTTGGAGAAAAAGATGTCCACTGAAGACAATAAAGACGGCAAAGACAGCGCGGACGATCCGTTTGCTGGCTGGGCGGAGGCGCTGGAGGAGCAAAAGCGCACCGATGACAAGCCCGGTGATGCGGAGCAGGGTGGACCGTTGTCCGGCGAGCCGGTTCGTCCGTTCTCCGGTAGCGGTGACGGAACGGTCAATGACATCAACATGGTGCTCGACATTCCCGTGCAGCTGTCGGTGGAACTGGGGCGTACCAAGGTGCCCATCAAGTACATCCTCCAGCTGGCCCAGGGATCGGTGGTGGAGCTCGACGCGCTGGCGGGCGAGCCCATGGATGTGCTGGTCAACGGCTACCTGATTGCGCAGGGCGAGGTGGTGGTGGTCAACGACAAGTTCGGCATTCGTCTCACCGACGTGGTAACGCCATCGGAGCGGCTGCGGCGGGTGAGCCGTGGATAGTGCCGGCATGACCCAGACGCTTGTCATTGTGGTGCTGTTTGTGGCGGCCATAGCGGCCTTGCCGTGGCTGGTGCGGCGAGTGCAGTTGCGCCATGCCGCGGGTGGCGCCCCGGGAGGCGCCTCGTCGCGCGTGCTTTCCGCCGTGGCGGTGGGTCCACAGCAACGTGTGGTGACCGTGGAGGTGGGGCCAGAAGGGGCACGCGCCTGTCTGGTGCTGGGTGTGACGGCCCAGAACATCACCTGTTTGCATGTCATGGGTACCCCCGCTGCCGCTCAGGGTACTGCTGTGGCTTCGTTTGCGGGTGCAATGGCGCTGGCCGCACAAGCCCCCGAAAAGGCTTCCCATGTCTGAAGCGGCTGGCGGATGCCGAAGCAGGGCGTGGGGTGCATCGCGCCCGATGGCGTGGCTGGTGGGATTGGGTGCGATGGCCATGGTGCATGGGCCGGCCGTCGCCCAAAGTGGGGGTTCGTTGCCTTTGCTCGTGGGATCGGGCAGCGCGGGAACCAGTTTTTCGGTACCTGTCCAGACATTGCTGTTCTTCACGGCGTTGTCATTCCTGCCGGCCGTGCTGCTGATGATGACGGGATTCACCCGCATTGTCATTGTGCTGTCGCTGTTGCGCCAGGCCCTGGGGACGCAGTCGGCCCCGCCCAATCAGGTCATCATTGGCTTGTCGCTTTTTCTCACGTTCTTTGTCATGGGGCCCACGCTGGACCGCGTGTACAAGGATGCCTATGTGCCCTACACCACCAACGCCATCAGCTTCGAGGCGGCGCTGGAAAAGGCCGAGGCACCGATGCGGGAGTTCATGCTCAAGCAGACCCGCCAGTCCGACTTTGCGCTTTTCTCCCGCCTGGCGCGGCTGAATGCGACAGTCACCGCCGAAACCGCTCCCCTTCGCGTACTGGTGCCTGCCTTTGTGACGAGTGAGCTCAAGTCCGCATTCCAGATCGGATTCATGATTTTCATCCCGTTTCTGGTCATCGACATGGTGGTTTCCAGCATCCTGATGTCCTTGGGCATGATGATGTTGTCGCCCGTGCTGGTGGCATTGCCGTTCAAGCTCATGCTGTTTGTCCTGGCCGATGGCTGGAATCTGCTGATTGGCTCGCTGGCGGCCAGTTTTGCGACCTGAGGACGCCGTTTTATGACCTCTCAGCTGGTTTTGACCATGGGGCGCGAGGCGCTCACCCTGCTTTTGATGATCGCCATGCCCGTGCTGGGCGTCGTGATGGCGGTCGGTTTGGTGGTCAGCATCTTTCAGGCCGTGACGCAGATCCATGAGGCAACCCTGGCCTTTGTTCCCAAGCTCATCGCCGCCATGGTGGTCTTTGCGGTGGCCGGCCCATGGATGATCAGCACCCTGGTGGACTACATCCGCCGGACCATCGAATCGATACCGTCAGTGATTGCTTGATGTGGGAGCCAGCTTGGGGATGGTGAGCATGACGCTCCAATGGACCGGCTTTGTGGCGAGGCCTCCGAACTGCGCGCGCGGCGGGCGCATTCCGAAGTGGGTGGCTGGCCTCTTCCGGGGCATACCCCTGACGCCGGCTTGGATGGTGGATTTTTCGTGATCACCTTCACCGAGGCGCAACTCGTTGCCTGGATTTCGCCCATTCTGTGGCCCTTTTTGCGTGTGTTGGCCGTTTTTACGGTGGCGCCCGTGTTCTCGATGCGTGCCATTCCCATGCGGGTCAAGGTGGGGCTGGCCTTCCTGGTCGCGCTGTGCGCGCAAGCGGTTTTGACCAGCCAGCCGGTGATCAGTGTGAACGGGCGCGAGGCCCTGGGGGCCGTGGCCCAGCAGGTGGTGGTGGGTCTGGCCATCGGTTTCGCGGTGCGGCTGGTGTTTTCCGCCGTGGAGCTGGCGGGGGAAATCATCGGTCTGCAGATGGGCCTGAATTTCGCTTCGTTCTTCGACCCGGCGAGCAATGCGCAGGTCAGCGCTGTCGCGCGATTTTTCGGGAACATGGCGACCTTGCTCTTTGTGGTCATCAATGGGCACCTGATGGTGTTGATGGCCGTGGTCAAGAGTTTTGACAGTTTTCCTGCAGACGGAAATTTTCTGCAGGCACTGGGGCAGATGCATCTGCACGAACTGGGGGCCTCGCTTTTTTCCAGTGCTTTGTGGATTGCGCTGCCAATGATCGCGCTGCTGACGTTTGTCAACCTGACACTGGGCATCATTTCCCGTGTGGCCCCGCAGATGAATATCTATGCGGTGGGTTTTCCTGTCACCCTGACGGTCGGCTTGCTCGGCATTGCCGCTACCTTGCCGATGCTGGAGCAGCCGGTGCTGGCGTTGATGCAGCAGGTCATGGATCTTTTTGAGGTCCAGCGGTAGTCAAACCAGTTCGTTGCGAATGGCGTAAACCGTCAGTTCGGCATTGTTGGAGAGCTTGAGCTTTTCAAGAACGCGGGAGCGGTAAACACTGACGGTTTTGGGGCTGAGCATCAGTTCTTCGGCAATGTCCGACAGCTTGCGTCCCGAGGCAATCTTGACCAGGGTCTGCAGTTCCCGCTCGGAGAGCGCGGCATGGGGCGCCTCGGGTACAGGTTGTGCCAGGCTTTCCGCCAGCATCTGGGCCACTTCGGGTGTGAGGTATTTGCGCCCCTGCATCACGGTGCGCACGGCGGCGATGAGTTCAACCGGATCGCTGGCCTTGTTGGCATATCCCTGCGCCCCGGCGCGCAGACAGCGCAGCGCATATTGGTCTTCTGGATACATCGAGACCACCAGCACCTTGATGCTGGCATGGGTTTCGCGCACACTGGCCAGCACTTCCAGGCCGCTGCGTCCGGGCATGTTCAGGTCCAGCAGCAGCACTTCGCAGGGGGTGGCGCGCAGCACTTCGCGCAACTCAGAGTAGCCCCCTGCTTCGCCGGTGACAAGGATGTCGGGTGCTTCTGCCAGCGTATCGCGTATGCCGCGGCGCAAGACGGCGTGGTCATCACACAACACAACATGAATCACTGGGGCTCTCCTTCATCGGGTGCATTGTCGCGCGATGCGATAGGGACGGAGAGAATCACGCTGGTGCCTTTGCCGGGCTGGCTGCTGATGTCCAGCCAGCCGTTCACGGTGCGTGCCCGCTCCAGCAGCCCCTTCAGGCCAAAAGCCTTGGGTTTCTCGCGCATGGCGGGTTCGATTCCGCAGCCGTCGTCGGCGACTTCCAGCGTCAGCACGCCTTCGCTGTCTGCCAGGTCGATGTGGACTCTCTGTGGTGCTGCATATTTAGCGACGTTGGTCAGCGCTTCCTGGGCGGTGCGATAGGCCACCAACTGCACTTCGGCCGGTATGTTGACGACCGCGCTGCTCGTGCGGAGCACCGTCGGGACGCCCGTGCGTCGCTCGAAACTGCTGGCCAGCCACTGGACAGCGGCTACCAGGCCCTGATCAAGGATGGGGGGACGCAAGTTCATCATGATGCGCTGGCTGGCACCAATGGCATGCTGGAGCATGTCGGCCGCAGCCGTGGCATGTTCTTGCATCGCCGGATCATGGGTGTGGCGCCCGATCCAGGCAATATCAAAGCGCACTGCAGTGAGGGCACCCCCGATATCGTCGTGGATTTCCCGGGCGATGGCCGCGCGCTCCTGTTCAATGGATGTTTGCAGGTGCTCGGTCAGGTCTGCCAGGCGGCGCTGGGATGCGGCCAGTTCGGCCATGGCGTGTTCCCGCATCTTCCTCGCTTCGTGCACCTCGATGGCGCGCGCAATGACGTGGGGCAAGCGCACCATGTCGTCTTTGGACAGGTAATCCGCGATTCCGAGTCGCATGGCGTCGACGGCCGCTGTTTCCCCTATGGCCCCGGAGAGCAGGACAAAGGGCGGATGTTGCGGCAGTTGCGCAACATGCCGCCAGGCATCCAGGGCTGTAAAACCAGCCAGCCGGTAGTCTGCCAGGATGATGTCGAAGGGCTGGCTTGTCGTCAGGGCCTGGAAGGCCTCCAGCGTATCCACGTGCTGGAGCGTGAATGCCATCCCCGAGCGTCGCAAGGCCGCCTTGGCGAGCCCGTGATCGGCAAGAGAATCCTCAAGATGAAGGATCTTTAGGGGATGGTCTGGTATTGCTTTGACCATAGGAGCGCTATCATAGGATACATATTGGAACAAATAGTGTTATCTCGCGGGATGTATGCGGCGCGAAGCGCCAGACGAGCAACACCGTGCACGGTGAAAGTCTGGTGCTTGGTGGTGGATTCCGCAGGATCTGCTTTTGTGCGTGTTTTGCAATATTTGCCGGGATGGAAAAACGATGCAATCTACGCTCACACCCTCCGGAGGACCCGGAGTACAGGTTCCCGTCATGGTCGCGGCGGAACTGCAGGACTCTCTGCTGGTGGTCATGCACGACTTGCATCGGCTCGAGGGGTTGCTGAATCACGCCACGGACAACTTGCTGGAGCGCTTTGGAGAGGCCAATGCCGCCTTGTCCGATGTGGTGGTCACCGATGCGCCGGAACTGGTGGCTGCACGAACCGCATTGCGCAGGGCCGTGACCGAGTTGCAGTTTCAGGACATGGCGTCGCAGTTGATCTGGCATACCACCAAGGTGCTCCAGGGTTGTGCCTTTCGGCTTGCGTCGGAAGCCATGGGCCATGAGGACGGTGAAGACGCGGCGCCATTTGCCGAAATGGCCCCTGACCGCCCCAATCCTGTGACCCAGAGCGAGATGGATGCGGGTTCTGTGGATCTGTTTTGACGTTTACATCGCTGGTTAACCTATACATTCAAGTCAGTTGGAGCCTTAAATGCAATCGATCCTTGCCGTAGATGATTCACCTTCCATGCGAAAAATGGTGTCTTTTACCCTCACGGGTGCTGGCTACCATGTGGTGGAAGCCGTGGACGGGCAGGATGCCCTGGAAAAGGCGGAAGCCCACGACATCCATCTGGTGCTCGCAGATCAGAACATGCCTCGACTCGATGGCATCGGCCTGACACGCAAGCTGCGTGAGCACCCTAAATTCAAGACCATTCCCATACTGATTCTGACCACTGAATCCAGTGACCAGATGAAACAGGCGGGCCGTGCCGCAGGCGCTACGGGATGGCTGGTGAAACCCTTTGATCCGAACCGATTGATTGAAGTGATTCAGAAAGTGATCCGCTGATCCGTTTGGACGGCGGAAAGCAAGACAACAGGAGCCTCCATGGCGGAAACCTACCAAGAAGGATCAGGATCAGGCGCTGATTTTGACCTGAGCCAGTTCTATCAAATCTTTTTCGAAGAAGCGGGTGAGAACCTCGATCAGATGGAGCACATGCTGCTGAATCTGGATCTGGTCAATGCCAACGACGAAGAACTCAACGGGATTTTCCGTTGCGCCCACTCGATCAAGGGCGGCTCGGCTACGTTCGGTTTTGCCGACGTGGCGGAGTTGACGCACCAGATGGAGTCGCTGTTGGACCGTCTGCGGCGCCACGAACTTCAACCGATCCCGCAAATGGTGGACGTATTGCTCGAATCGGCAGACGCATCGCGCAGTCTGCTGGCGCGCCACCAGGCGGGAGAGCAGGGCGAGGCGGTTTCCACCACGGATCTGGTGCGCCGCATCAGCGAGCTGGCCGCGGGCCGGGTTCCGGGGGGGGCGTCAGCGCCCGTGGCGCCAGCACCCGCTCCCGTGGTGGCCGCAGTCGCCCCTGCTCCAGCGTTCGTGCCTGCTCCGGCTGTGTCGCCCGGTCAGCCGCGCCAACTGCAAATCCAGATTGGCCCGCTGGAGCGGCCAGAGCAGGCGGATGCCATCAAGGAACTGTTCCGTGATATTCCCGGTCTCGGGTCGATAAGCGATTTGCCAGGGCTTGAGCCTGCGACCCGCCGATTTGCCGTAGAGACCACATCGACCAATGACGATCTGCTGGACCTTTTTGCGTTCCACGTCGCCAAGGAGCAGGTGGTTATCAGCGACGGGGTGACGGCAACTGCTGCAGTCGAGCCGGTAGTGCAAGGCGGTGACACCGCAGAAGTCCCTTACGGGTTCTTTCACGATGCACCCGGAGCACCCGCCGAGGTCGTCAAAGTGCCCGTTGCGGCGGTGCCTGCCGCCAACGGCGCAAGCGCAGTGGTACCCAAGGCGGCCGAACCCAGAGCGCAGAGCCCAGCCCAGATGGAATCGACAACGATTCGTGTGGCAGTGAACAAGGTAGACCAGCTGATCAATTTGGTGGGCGAACTGGTGATTACACAGGCCATGCTGGCGCAAAATAGCCGAGGACTTGACGCGGGCGCCTACCAGCAATTGCTGGCGGGACTGGCGGATCTCGACCGCAATACCCGTGATCTGCAGGAATCGGTCATGTCGATTCGCATGATTCCCATGTCGATTGTCTTCAGCCGCTTTCCGCGCATGCTGCGCGACCTGGCGAACAAGCTCGGAAAGAAAGTGGATTTCGTGACATTGGGTGAAGCCATCGAACTCGACAAGGGGCTGGTGGAAAAGATTACCGACCCGTTGACCCACTTGGTGCGCAACAGCTGCGACCATGGCATCGAAATGCCTGCCGATCGCCTGGCAAAAGGTAAGCCGGAGCACGGCACCATCACTCTTTCGGCTTCCCACCAGGGCGGCTCGATCGTGATCGAGGTGCGGGACGATGGCAAAGGGCTGTCGCGCGAAAAGATCCTGAGCAAGGCGCTGGAGCGTGGCCTTGATGTGTCCGAGCACATGAGTGACGCCGATGTCTGGCAGCTGATTTTTGCACCCGGCTTTTCCACTGCCGAGGTAGTGACCGATGTGTCCGGCCGAGGCGTGGGCATGGATGTGGTCAAACGAAACATTGCAGCGCTCAACGGTTCGGTCGAAATTGATTCGGCAGAAGGCTACGGGATGAGGGTGTCCGTGCGCCTGCCCCTGACGCTGGCCATCATGGATGGCATGTCGGTCGGTGTCGGTGACGAGGTCTACATACTTCCGTTGTCGTCGGTGGTGGAATCGTTCCAGGTCAATGCCGACGATGTCAGCACGGTGGCGCAGGGGTCGCAGCTGGTCAAGGTGCGGGACGAATACATGCCCGTGATTGCGCTGGAAAAGATATTCCAGGTGCCCCGTTTCGACGCCAGCAAGTCCAGCAACATCATGGTGGTGGTGGAGGCCGATGGCAGCCGCGTCGCCCTTCTGGTGGACGAACTGCTAGGCCAGCACCAGGTGGTGGTCAAGAACCTCGAATCCAACTATCGCAAAGTCCCCAATGTGTCTGGCGCCACGATTTTGGGCGATGGCACCGTGGCCCTGATTCTGGATACCGGCGGGCTGGTGCGGAGAGCACGCCACTAGGTTCTAGCGCCTGCGCAGATCGTCGCAGGCTCTGTCATGAAAGGAAAGATCACCATGAGTGTGATGGAAAAATCAGAAGAAACCACTGCGTCCGGTGCACGGGAGTATCTGACGTTCAGGCTGGACCAGGAAGAGTACGGAATCGACATCCTGAAGGTGCAGGAGATTCGCGGCTATGAGCCTCCCACCCGTATCGCCAATGCGCCCGAATTCATCAAGGGCGTGGTCAATTTGCGGGGCACGATCGTCCCCATTGTGGACATGCGCATCAAGTTCAACTGCGCCCAGGCGGACTACAACACCTTCACGGTGGTCATCATCCTGAATTTGCGCCAACGGGTGGTCGGGATTGTGGTGGACTCGGTCAGCGATGTCATGGAACTCGCGTCGGGCAGTGTCCGCGCCGCCCCCGATATTGAAAGCGCGATAGACAACAGCTGCATCCTCGGCCTGGGCTCGGTGGGCGACCGCATGCTCATCCTGTTGGATATCGAGAAATTGATGTCCAGTGTGGACATGGGGCTGGTAGCTGCTGACGATTAGCACGGGCGCATCGCTCAATCGGTGGCGCCGGTAAGTACCGGCCCGTGAGACGCTTCACGGGCCCCATGGATCGAACAGGACTTCCCGTTGGAACAACACATGTCCCAGACCACCAGCACTGCATCTTCAGCGCGAACGCGCACTCTCTCCAGCAAGGCGGATGCTGCCATTGGGGTAGCTGCAGCATCCGGCCCCCTGTCGCAAGGACGCGAATTTGTCTGGACAACAGCCGATTTCGCGCGTGTCCAGGGGCTCATTTACCAGCGTGCCGGCATCAGTCTGCATGATGGCAAGCACGCCATGGTTTACAGCAGGCTTTCGCGCCGACTCCGGGAGACGGGGCATACAAGTTTCAACGAGTATCTGAGCTGGCTTGAAACGCATGACGGACCTGAGTGGCAAGAGTTCGTGAATGCCTTGACCACCAACCTGACGGCCTTCTTTCGTGAGCAGCACCATTTCGAGATCCTGGCTGCGCATCTGAAAAGCAAGCCTTCTGGAACGCCGTGGCGCGTCTGGTGCAATGCCGCCTCCACCGGGGAGGAGCCTTATTCCATTGTCATGACCGCCTTGGAAGCGCTGGGCCCGAATGCGCCATTCAAACTGACGGCCAGTGATATCGACTCTCGTGTTCTGGCAACGGCGGCGCAAGGTGTCTATCGCCTGGACAATGTCAAAGGACTCAGCCCTGAGCGCCTGCACCATTTTTTCCTGCGCGGCAAGGCGGGTAATGAAGGCATGGTCCGCGCCAAACCCGAGATGCGCAAGGCGATTGACTTCATGAGCGTGAACCTGATTCGCGATGACTGGCCGTTCCGGGAGCCCTTCGATGTGGTGTTCTGTCGTAACGTCATGATTTATTTTGACGCCCCGACCCAGCGCAAGGTGCTTGAGCGAATTCACCGGGTGCTCAAACCGGGTGGAATGCTGTTCGTCGGTCATGCGGAGAATTTCAGCGAATCCCGGGACCTCTTCACCCTGCGCGGCAAAACGGTGTACGAACGGCGTTGAACGTATCTGCTATGCCGTGCAGTCTCCATGACCAACTCACGATCCGGCGCCCTTTCGCCAGCGGTCTTTCAGCGATCTCTTTCCATGGCGTTTGACACCACAGAGCGGCGGCGCGCACCGCGCATTGCTCCCTTGAGCGCAGACATCTACTCCACTGGCTCAGCGGTCCCGAAAGAGTCTTCCCTGGAGGACTTGAAGGCCCGGACACGCAAGCCCGGTGAAGCATCGTTCTTCTATCTGGACCACCACTTCCAGCACAACGCCGTGAAGGTGTTGCCGGGTGAATATTTCGTTTCGGATGAGAGCATGGTCATCATGACGGTGCTGGGGTCCTGCATTTCCGCGTGTCTGTGGGACAGCAGAGCCCGTATCGGAGGAATGAACCATTTCATGCTTCCAGACGGGGATCTGGCGGATGTCTCGGGTCGTTATGGTTCTTACGCGATGGAGTTGCTGATCAACGAAATGCTCAAGCTGGGGGCCCGGCGCGAGACGCTGCAGGCCAAGATTTTTGGCGGCGCTCAGGTGATGCACAACTTCACCACGATGAACGTCGGAGAGCGCAACACGAATTTCGTCTTGAACTATCTCCAGACCGAGCGCATTCCCATCATGTCCGAGGACGTGCTGGATATTTATCCACGCAAAGTGGTGTTTTTCCCGGTGACCGGTAAAGTCATGGTGAAGCGGCTGGCACATACCCACCCCGAAACGCTCGTGGCCCAGGACGTTCGCGGAAATGCGGCCATCGTCGCGAAGACCACATCTGGCGGGTCGGTGGATCTGTTTTGAGGAAGGCGTGAGGGAATGAGCAGGAAAATTCGAGTGGTGGTGGTGGATGATTCGGCGCTGGTGCGTAGCTTGCTGGCGGAAATCATCAACCGTCAGCGGGACATGGAGTGCGTCGGCACGGCCAATGATCCATTGGTTGCGCGCGAAATGATCCGTGAACTGAACCCCGATGTGATCACGCTGGACGTTGAGATGCCGCGCATGGACGGCATTGATTTTCTGGGGCGACTGATGCGTTTGCGTCCCATGCCGGTGGTGATGATTTCCACCCTGACAGAGCGCGGCGCCGAGGTCACCATGAAGGCGCTGGAACTGGGCGCTGTGGATTTTGTGGCTAAGCCGCGCGTGGGTTTGGCGAACGGCATCAATGAACTCGCCTCCCTGATCGTCGACAAGATTCGTGTGGCAGCCGTGGCGCAGGTGCGGCGCGCAGCGCCGCGTGACGCGGTGTCAGCAGCCACGTCGGGTGGAGCGGCATATCCTGCTCCCGCAGCGGCGTTGCTTGGGCGGTTGTCTACAGAAAAACTGATCTGCATCGGTGCCTCGACCGGGGGCACGGAAGCGATCCGCGAAGTGCTGGTGCAGATGCCGGCAGATTCACCGGCGATTGTGATCACCCAGCATATGCCGCCTGGCTTTACCACCAGTTTTGCGGCGCGACTCAATGGCCTGTGCCAGATCACGGTCAAGGAGGCCGTCAATGGCGAGCGCATCTTGCCGGGGCATGCGTATATCGCCCCCGGTGGCACGCAGTTTCATGTGGCGCGCAGTGGTGCCAACTACGTCGCGGTGGTGGACGATGGCGCTCCGGTCAATCGCCACAAGCCCTCGGTGGAGGTGCTATTCAAGTCCGCGGCGGCCGTGGTGGGGCGCAATGCGTTCGGGATCATGCTCACCGGTATGGGCAACGATGGTGCGGTGGCGATGCGGGAGATGAAGGATGCGGGCAGCTACAACTATGTGCAGGACGAGGCGAGCTGCATCGTGTTCGGCATGCCGCGCGAAGCGATTGCGCATGGTGCGGCAGACGAGGTGCTGCCTTTGAACCAGATTGCCCCCGCCTTGATTGCCCGGTTGCGCGGGGCCACCGATCGACTGCACCATCGCATCTGAACAAGTCAAACCGCACTGCGGAGCGCGCGTTTTGCTGCTAGCTCTCAGGCGTTCAGGAAGAAAGCGCTGACCAGCGTTCCAGTGCAGCCATCAGCTGTTCCTCGATTTCCCCTTCGCGTGCATGGAGCGCGGCGGCTCGGGCGGCGTCCTGGCTGTACAGCGTGCCGTCCGCCAGCGTGTCCTGCAGGGTTTTTTGCTCGGCCTCCAGATCGGAAATCTGTTGTGGCAACTGGTCCAGTTCGCGCTGCTCTTTGTAGCTGAGCTTCTTTTTTGATAGCTGCTCAGGCTTGTCTGATACGCGCTCAACGGCTATTTTGTTTGGGTTATCGGTCGCGCTCTCCCGCAAGGGGGGCGCAGATGCCGCCAGGGCTCGGCTTCGTTTGGACTGAGTCAGCCAGTCCTGCACTCCGCCTTCGTATTCACGCCAGTTGCCATCGCCTTCGAAAGCGATGGTGCTGGTCACCACGTTGTCCAGGAAGGTGCGATCGTGGCTGACCAGAAACACGGTGCCGTCGTAGGATTCCAGCAGATCTTCGAGCAAGTCCAGTGTGTCGATGTCCAGGTCATTGGTGGGCTCATCGAGCACCAGGACATTGGCCGGACGCGCAAAAAGGCGCGCCAGCAAAAGCCGGTTGCGCTCTCCGCCGGACAGAGACCTCACCGGTGAATGCGCACGGGCCGGGGAAAACAGGAAATCGCTCAGGTAGCTTTTGACGTGCTTGCGCTGTCCGCCAATCTCGATCCACTCGCTGCCGGGGCTGATGAAGTCTTCCAGGGTGGCATCCAGATTGATGGCGTGCCGCATCTGGTCAAAATACGCCACTTGCAGGTTTGCGCCCTGGCGTATCTGCCCCGCATCGGGCTGCAGTTCACCCAGGATGAGTTTGAGCAGGGTGGTCTTGCCCGCACCGTTCGGGCCAATCAGCCCGACCTTGTCGCCGCGCAGGATGGTCGCGCTGAAGTTCCGAACAATGGCCTTGTCGCCGAACGCCTTGCTGACCCCGGTCAACTCGGCCACGATCTTGCCCTGGTAGCCATTTTGCGAACCCGTGGCAACGTCCATCTTGACGCTTCCAACCACGTCCCGTCGCGCTTCACGTCGCGCGCGCAGATGCTCAAGCCGCGTGATCCGGCTTTGGCTGCGTGTGCGTCGCGCCTCCACCCCCCTGCGAATCCATACCTCTTCCTGCGCCAGCAATTTGTCTGCCTTGGCGGAAATGACGGCCTCTTGTGCGAGTTGGTCTTCCTTCTGTACCAGGTACTGGGCGAAGTTGCCCGGATAGGAGCGCAACTGCCCTCGGTCCAGTTCCACAATTCGCGTGGCTACCCGGTCCAGAAAAGCCCGATCGTGGGTGATCGTGATAACGCTGCCCGGAAAGTCGAGCAGCAATTCTTCTAGCCATTCGATGGAGTCCAGATCGAGGTGGTTGGTGGGCTCATCAAGCAGCAGTACATCCGGCCGTGCTACCAGGGCCTGGGCCAGGGCAACGCGTTTCTTGGTGCCTCCGGAGAGGGTGCCTACGATGGCATCCGGATCGAGGTGCAGGCGTTGCAGCGTCTCTTCGACGCGCTGCTCCCAATTCCATGCGTCGTAGGCTTCAATCACGGATTGCAGCGCGTCCAGATCAAGCCCCTCCGCACCAGACAGATACTGGTCTCTGACGGCAATCACATGCTGCAAGCCTTCGGACGCCGCCTTGAAAATGGTGGCCTGGGGATCAAGGGATGGTTCCTGCGCAACGTAGGCGATGCGCACCCCTTGCTGTACCTGCAAGGTGCCATCATCTGGCTTGGCCAATCCCCCCAGAATTTTGAGCAGCGATGACTTGCCTGCGCCGTTGCGTCCGATCAGACCGATGCGCTCCGCGGTTTCCAAGGAAAAGCCGGCGTGGTCCAGCAATGCGACATGCCCAAATGCGAGTTGGGCGTCCAGTAAGGTGATAAGTGCCATTGTGGTGCTGATTATCAGGGGGCGCCACAGTCTCATTGATGGGTGGGTCGGCAGTAACCATGGTGCATCGCACTCGTTGCCCCTGCACAAGAAGTTGTGAGGTGCCGACTTTGACGATACAGATGTAAATAGTTGGATGCTGCGCGCCGCGATGGCCTGACTTCCTGTGCATTTCCGTGCTATAGTCAAAGGCTTCGCTGCTCAGAGGCGCCCCTTGTAGATGTTTTGGGGGGATGCTCTGGATGGTGGGGGCAAGAAGGTTTGCAAAAAGGTGGGTTTTGGGTGTGGCTGGGTAAAAACCCGGTATATAATTCAAGGCTGCGCTGAGATGGGCGGGTTGCTGGAGGCGGTGGCTTGCGAAGAAAGTGCAAAGACCTTCGGGTTGACGGGGTTGTAAAAACTC
>Ga0255334_1000160_pt1 | contig 72103 bp, 55 predicted proteins | sample EtOH5_35cm_T3_12_FD_202080 | JGI IMG/M metagenome (GOLD analysis project Ga0255334, IMG submission 202080) | Sandy soil microbial communities from University of British Columbia, Vancouver, Canada - EtOH5_35cm_T3_129 | ecosystem: Engineered > Artificial ecosystem > Sand microcosm > Unclassified ...
GCTTGGGTGAAAGGAGGAGGGGCGAAATCTCCCACGGTCTGTACTGCGTCAACAGTCAGAATCGAGCCTTGTCCCTCCTCCTCCCTTCAAGTCCTACCATACAAGCGAGCCTGCTCGCGATAGCGTCAGACCAGACACCACAGGCTTCGGATCAGTCAGCCTCATTGAGGATCAGGCTGCGGTAATGCCCCGGATTTGACCCGGACCACTTGCGAAACGCCTTGTAGAACGAGCTGGTATCGGCAAAGCCCAAACGCGCGGCGATCTCGGCAAAGCTGATGGTCGGTTCTGCCAGCCAGACAATCGCCAACTCCTTGCGCACGCTGTCCTTGAGCCCTTGGTAAGTCTGCCCCTCTTCGGCCAGGCGTCGACGCAGGGTGGAAGCCGACATGCACAGCTGTTGCGCCAGGGGTTCGGTTTCCGGCCAGTGTTCGGCAGGCAGTTGCCGCAAATCGTGCTTGACCCGGCTGGCCAGGCTCTGCGGGTCGCGGTACTTGACCAGAATATTGGCCGGCGCATGGGCCAGGAAACGCTTGAGCTCTTCCGGGCTGCGCTTGATCGGCAAGTCCAGGCACTCGGCGGAGAAAATCATCCGCGTGCGCGGCCGGTCGAAACGCAGGTTCTCGGAAAACATCACCTGATAGTCATCGCAGAAGTCAGGCTGCGGGCAGCGTAACTCGATGGCCAGGATCGGAATCCGCCGCCCCGCCAGCCAGCAAGCGACGCCGTGAACGATCATCCAGTAGGTGAAATACGTGAAGGCGCGGCGCGGGTCCTGGTCGTCTTCGAGCAGGACGATTTCCGCCAGGCTTTGCTGACGAACCAGTTGCGCGGGCAGGTGTTCGAGCATCAACGACAAAAAGCTCAAACCCGAGGTCAGCCCGGCGGCCAGGCTCGGCTGGACCATGGAGCAGCGACAGAGAAACTCAAGACTGCCGGATTTGAGTTTGCGCGGGTCCATGCCAAAAAACTCATCGTCCCCACGTCGTGCCAGTAAACGCCACAGACGCGCATAAGCGGTGGCCGGGACGCGGGCATCGCTGCTGTCGAGCAGCGCCGGATCGATGCCGACTTTGCTCAACACCTCATCGGTAGTCGCTCCGGGGGCGCAACTTTGCAACAGTGCTTCACGCACCAGTTGAATGGAGATGGTGTCTTTTTCCGACATTGACCGTGGCGAGCCTTGTTATTTGAGTGCCGGCATCTTAGCGCAGAACCCTGTGGGAGCGAGCCTGCTCGCGAAGGGGCCGTACCAGTCAGTATTGATGTCGCCTGACACGCCGCTTTCGCGAGCAGGCTCGCTCCCACAGGGGGTTGTGTCGATCACAAATCCAATATGGGAGCGACGGTGCGGCGATCCGACCTGCTCGCGAAGGCATTTTGGCGGGCGACGACGCACCTACCCCGCCATGCTCACAAAATCCGATAGAGCAATCGCTCGATCCGCACCCGACTCACGCGCTTGAGAAACTTGGCCACCCCCGCCGGGTATTCCAGCAGCGTTTCCAGTTCCTGGTAACGCTCGATGCGGCGGGTGTTCTCGAAAATCTCCGCCAGCTCTTTACGGCGCGGCTCCAACAACTCGCCTTTCGGATCATCGATCAGCAAGGCGTTTTCCAGATCGAGACGGAACGCCCGCGGATTGAGATTGTTGCCGGTCAGCAAAGTGTAGCGCTGGTCGACCCACATGCCCTTGAGGTGATAGGTGTTGTCGCCGTCACGCCACAGATGCAGGTTCAACTGGCCGTTGTCGATGCTGCGATGATGACGCTTGGCGAAGCGCCGCAGGCTGATCTCGTAAAGGTACGGCAGCGCCGAAATCACCTTGAACGGCTCGCTCGGCGGGATGTAGAAATCGTTGGCCGTCTTGTCGCCGACGATGATGTCGATCTTCACGCCCCGCGCCAGTGCCCGATTGACTTCCCGGGTCACGGGTAGCGGCAGGTTGAAGTAGGGCGTGCAGATGGTCAGGTGATCCTGAGCGCTGGCGATCAATTCGCAAATCACTCGGCTCAACGGGTTGTTCTTGCCGACACCGAGCAATGGGCTGACCGATAAACCGCTCTTTTCCGTGGTACCTGTCGTGGTGTCGTACGCCGCGTGCTTGAGGCGGCTGCGCAAGTCGCCGATGTCGTTGCGCAGGCTGCGGGTGGTCGGCAGGTTCGGCAAATCGAGACGATGCACCGCTTTAGAGGCGATCAGACCGTGCTGGATCAAGTGCTGCATCGAATCGGCCAGGGCGCTGTTATTTAGCAGGTGATAACGGTCGTAGCGGTACTTGTCGAATTTGTGCAGGTAAACGTTGTTCAGGCTCGCGCCGCTGTAGATCACGCAATCGTCGATCACAAAGCCTTTCAAATGCAGCACGCCGAACAGTTCTCGGGTCTGCACGGGAACGCCATACACCGGCACTTCACTGGCATGAGTGCGGGTGGTTTCCTGATACCAGGCCGAGTTGCCCGGCTGCTTGCCGGCGCCGATCAAGCCGCGCTGGGCGCGCAGCCAGTCAACCACCACCACCACGTCCAGTTCCGGACGCGCCAGTTTGGCCGCGTGCAAGGCATCGAGAATTTCCTGGCCGGCTTCATCCTGTTGCAGATAAAGCGCAACGATATAGATGCGCCGGGTGGCGCTGGCGATTTTTTCCAGCAGGCACCGGCGAAACTCGGCAGCGCCGGAAAGGATGGTGACGGCATCGGCGGTCAGCGGAAAACTGCGCAGTTTGGGCAGCAGAGAGCGTTTGAAAAGCGACGGCATAGGGCTCGCAAAAAGGTCGAATCCGGAGAACCCGAGAGCTTACACCATGGATTGCCTTGGGTCTTGTGAGTGTCTGTAAAGGCCCCTTCGCGAGCAGGCTCGCTCCCACATTGAAATGCATTCCCCTGTGGGAGCGAGCCTGCTCGCGAAGACGATTTTTCAAGCGACGAAAATATCTGCTTGACCAAGGAGAACGATCGTTCTACTGTTCGCCACATGAACGAAATAACCAGCAACGACACACGCGACATCATTCTGGACGTCACCGAAAAGTTGATCTACAAAAGTGGCATCGCTGCCACCGGGATGGATCTTCTGGTGAAAACCGCCGGCGTCTCCAGAAAGAGTATTTACCGCTACTTCGCCAACAAGGAGGAGCTCACCGTCGCGGCCCTGCAACGCCGTGATGTGCGCTGGATGCACTGGTACAGAAGCGAAGTCGACCAGGCTGAAACGCCGGCCGACCGCCTGCTCAACCTGTTTACCGTACTCAAGGCCTGGTTCGCCTCGGAAGGCTTCCGTGGCTGTGCATTCATTAACACCAGCGGCGAAACCGGCGACCCGCAAGACCCGGTTCGCCTGGTCGCCAAAGACCACAAACAAAAGCTGCTCGGCTACGTGCGCGAGCTCTGCACCGAACATGGCGCCACAGACCCGGAGACGCTGGCCAAACAGCTGCTGATCCTGATCGACGGTGCCATTACCGTGGCGCTTGTCATGGGTGATCACAGTGCCGCCGATAATGCGCAATGCATGGCGCGAAAGTTATTGGACCTGTAACACTTTAACCAAGCCCGACAACTTGCTAGAACTTTACTTTGATAGGGAGACTATTAATGTCTAATGCCGAAGTTCGTCCGCCATTGCCGCCATTCACCCGTGAATCGGCCATCGAAAAAGTACGCCTGGCCGAAGACGGCTGGAACTCCCGCGACCCGGAACGCGTGTCGCTGGCCTACACCCTGGACACCAAATGGCGCAACCGCGCCGAGTTCGCCTACAACCGCGAAGAAGCCAAAGGTTTCCTGACACGTAAATGGGCCAAGGAACTGGATTACCGCCTGATCAAAGAACTTTGGGCCTTTACCGGCAACCGCATCGCCGTGCGTTATGCCTACGAATGGCACGACGACTCGGGCAACTGGTTCCGCTCATATGGCAACGAAAACTGGGAGTTCGACGAGAACGGTTTGATGGCCAATCGGTTTGCCTGCATCAACGACATGCCGATCAAGGAAAGCGACCGCAAGTTCCATTGGCCGCTGGGGCGTCGGCCTGACGATCACCCAAGCTTGTCCGACCTGGGTCTGTAAACCAACAACGATCATTCCCACGCTCCCGCGTGGGAATGCCTCACCGGACGCTCCGCGTCCGCTTCAGGGACGCGGAGCGTCCCGGGCTGCATTCCCACGCAGTGGTGGGAACGATCATGGGTGTTCAGGCTACTGCCGCCTGCTGCCTGGCCGCTGCCTTTGCTTCCAGTTCACGCACCAACGGCAACACCCGCTTGCCGAAATACTCCACTTCTTCCTGGAAGTGCAGAAACCCCGCCAACACCAGGTCCACGCCCACTGCTTTCAGCGCGACGATCCGCTCGGCAATCTGCTGCGGCGTGCCGATCAGGTTGGTCTTGAAGCCGTCGTTGTACTGCACCAGATCCTCGAATGTCGACTTGGCCCAGTTGCCCTCGCCCTCAGGTGACGCCCTACCCGCCTGCTTCGCCGCATCGCCAAACGCATTCACCGCCTCCGGGTCCGCCTGATCGATGATTTGCGCCAGCACGGCTCGGGCTTCTTCTTCGGTGTCGCGGGCTATGACAAACGCGTTCACGCCGACTTTCACCGAATGATTGTTCGCCGCCGCCTTGGCGCGGATGTCATCGACCTGAGCCTTGATGCCTTCCGGGGTGTTGCCGTTGGTGAAGTACCAGTCCGACACCCGTGCCGCCATGTCCCGAGCTGCGCGGGAACTGCCACCCTGGAAGATTTCCGGTTGACCCAGCGGTTTCGGTTTGAGGCTGTAGTTGTCGAAGCGGTAGAAGTCGCCGCGAAAGGTAAAATTGTCCTGGCTCCAGATGCCCTTCAGCGAGCGGATGAATTCTTCGGAGCGGCGATAACGCTCGTCGTGTTCCAGCCAGTGTTCGCCAATCGCCTGGAATTCACCCTTGAACCAGCCACTGACAATGTTCACCGCCACCCGGCCGTTAGTCAGCTGGTCGATGGTTGCCAATTGCTTGGCCGCCAGCGCCGGTTGCCAAGGGCCCGGCAGGATTGCGGCAATCACTTTCAGTTGGGTGGTGGCGGCCAGCAGCGCGTGGCTGAAGGCGACGGATTCGTGCTGGTACTCGGCACCGTAACCGGCGGTGAAGCGGATCTGCGTCAGGGCGTATTCAAACCCCGCCTCTTCGGCCAGTTGTGCCAGTTTGCGGTTGTAGTCGATGCCCCAGTGGGTGCGTTGCTCGATCTTGCTGACCACCAGCCCGCCGCTGACGTTCGGTACCCAGTAGGCAAATTTGACGGCTTGCTGACTCATTGGCATGTCCTCGGATTTCAGGGAAGTCCTGAGGTCAGAGCAGCAACCGTGCCAGCGCCAATCTTGAGGTTTGCCAAGTACTGTGACGAGGGGGTTTACCCCCGTTGGGCTGCGAAGCGGCCCCAAAAAATGGGACTGCTGCGCAGTCCAACGGGGGTAAACCCCCTCGCCACAAAGTGTGGTGTGTCTGGGGCAATTTGCTGATGCACTGTTGGTCCAGCAACAATTCACTGCGTACCGACATCCAGTTTCTCCAGCAAATACTGGCTCGCGAGCTTCGGCATGGACCCTGCAATTGCCCCTGGCAGACGCAACACTTTCCACTGCCGATCTAAGGAGCTGTCCCATGACCGAACACCAGGTAATCAATCCGCTGTCCACTGGCACCGACTACGAAGCGCTGGCCGCAAGGTTCCGGCCGATTTTCCAACGCATCGCCGCCGGTGCCGTTGAGCGCGAACAGTCCCGCAGCCTTCCATACGAACCGATTCAGTGGCTCAAGGACGCCGGATTCGGCGCCGTACGGGTGCCGGTTGAATACGGTGGTCGCGGCGCCTCCCTGCCGCAGTTGTTCGAGCTGCTGATCGAATTGGCCGAAGCCGATTCGAACGTTCCCCAGGCACTGCGCGGGCATTTCGCTTTCGCGGAGGATCGCTTGAACTCGCCACCTGGGCCGGCCCGGGATCGGTGGTTCAAACGCTTCGTCGACGGTGACATCGCCGGCAATGCCTGGACCGAAATCGGCAGCGTGGCGATTGGCGATGTCATCACCAAAGTTTCGCCTTACGGCGAGAAGTGGAGGCTCAACGGCGAGAAGTTCTACAGCACCGGCAGCCTGTTTTCCGACTGGATCGACGTGTACGCGCAACGCAGCGACACTGGCGGCGATGTAATTGCGGCGGTCCGGACCCGCCAGCAGGGCATCGTGCAGAGCGACGATTGGGACGGCTTCGGCCAGCGCACCACCGGCAGCGGCACCTCACGGTTTATCGATGCCGAGGTGGAGGCCGAGAACATCATCGACTTCGCCACCCGTTTCAAATACCAGACCGCGTTTTATCAGTTGGTGCTGCTGGCGACCCTGGCCGGGATCGGTCGTGCGGCGTTGCGCGATGTGGCTCATCAGGTACGTGAACGCAAACGCATCTACAGCCATGGCAATGCGCAGCAAGTCAGCCAGGATTCGCAGGTGCAGCAAGTGGTCGGTGAGATTGCGGCACTGGTGTATGCGGCCGAGGCCAGCGCCTTGAGGGCTGCACAACCGGCGCAGCGGGCTTATCTGGCGCGATTCTCGGGTGATGAAGCCTTGGAACAAGCAGCGAATGTCGCGGCGGAAATCGAATCGGCCAAGGCGCAGGTGGTGGTGTCGGAGTTGATCCAGCGAGCGACCACAGCGCTGTTCAATGCACTGGGGGCTTCGGATACTCGGGTGGGTAAATCGCTGGACCGGCACTGGCGCAATGCGCGGACGGTGTCGTCGCACAATCCGGTGATCTACAAGGCGCGGATTGTCGGGGACTGGGCGATCAACGGGACCGAGCCGCCGTTTGTGTGGCAGATCGGCAATGGGCCACAGCCAAAGTGATGTGTTATTTGGGCTGACGCCATCGCGAGCAGGCTCGCTCCCACATTGATTTGTGCAACGCCGCAAATCCCCTGTGGGAGTGAGCCTGCTCGCGATGAGGCCAGAGCGGTCGCCGCAGAAGTTGGATCTAGGTAAGATATCGGCCCTTCCCCGCAGCCCTGCCACATTGATTTGTGCAACGCCGCACATCCCTTGTGGGAGTGAGCCTGCTCGCGATGAGGCCAGAGCGGTCGCCGCAGAAGTTGGATCTAGGTAAGATATCGGCCCTTCCCCGCAGCCCTGTCCTGCACCCCGCCGAATAAGCCGATTCCATGCCTTTCGAACTCAGTGTTGACCTCACCACCCTGGCCATTCTGGCCCTCGTCGCTTTCATTGCCGGTTTCATCGACGCCATTGCCGGCGGCGGCGGTCTGTTGACCACACCGGCGCTGCTGACCGCAGGCCTGCCACCGCATCTGGTGCTGGGCACCAACAAGCTCAGTTCGACGTTCGGCTCGGCCACCGCCAGTTTCACCTTCTACCGACGCAAGCTGTTCCATCCAAGGCAGTGGATGCACGCCATTGTCGGCACGCTGGTGGGCGCGCTGACCGGTGCCGTGGTCGCTCACTACCTGCCGGCGGAATGGCTGAACAAGATGCTCCCGGTGATCGTTTTCGCCTGCGGCGTCTATCTGTTGTTTGGCGGCACGCCGAAAGCACCGCTGGACAGCGATGCACCGATCAAGAAAAAGTGGCAATCGACCCAAGGCTTCGGCCTGGGCTTTTACGACGGCGTGGCCGGTCCCGGCACGGGCGCGTTCTGGACCGTCAGCACAATGCTGATGTACCCCATCGACCTGGTGAAGGCCAGCGGCGTGGCGCGCAGCATGAACTTCGTCAGCAACATTGCGGCACTGTCGGTGTTCGTGTTTTCCGGGCAAGTGGACTGGATCATCGGCCTGAGCATGGGCCTGTCGGTGATGATCGGGGCGTTCTTCGGGGCTCGCACCGCCATCAGCGGCGGTGCGAAGTTCATTCGCCCGGTGTTCATCACTGTGGTGCTGGGCTTGACCGTGCGGTTAGCCTGGCAACACTGGTTCAGCGTGGCCTAAGCGCCGCGCCACATAGACGTCGATCAGGTAACGGGCAATCGAGCGTGACGCCGGTAACGGCGGCAGCTCATGAACGTTGAACCACTGGGCGTCTTCGATCTCGTCTTCCTGACACACGATCTCGCCACCGGCGTATTCGGCATGGAAACCCAGCATCATCGAATGCGGGAACGGCCAGCACTGGCTGCCCATGTACTGGATGTTCTTGACCTCGATCTGCACTTCTTCGCGGACTTCGCGAATCAGGCAGTCTTCGGCCGATTCGCCCGGTTCGGCAAACCCTGCCAGCGTGCTGTAGACCCCGGTGACGAAACGCGGCGAACGCGCCAGCAGGACTTCATCGCCTCGGGTCACCAGTACGATCATGCTCGGCGAAATCCGCGGGTAGCTGCGTAAATCACACGGCTCGCAATACATCGCCCGTTCCCGGGTCACTTGGGTCATCGCCTGCCCGCAGTTACCGCAAAAGCGGTGTTCGCGGGCCCAGGTGCCGATTTGCGCGGCATAACCGAGCATCCTGTAAACCGTATGGTCGCCTTCGAGCATGAACGCCCGCAGGCCTTTCCAGTTGCAGCCCGGCACCTCGCTGTGACTGCGCAGCTCCAATAAATAGACCGGTTCGCCGTCCAGGTGACCAATGCCATGTTCGGCGAGGATCGACAGGTCCTGGCGCTTGAGCCATTCGCGGGGGAACAGCGCGCCATTGTCATCGAACAGAAAGCCTTCGGGGCTACGCGCCACGGCCCAGCCGCCGGGTTGGTCGGTGTCCAGTACTGCAGTGGTCCAGCGTGAAGTCATTTTTAATCAGTCCAGAAATTCGGGTTTCTGTTTGCTCATATGGGCGGCCATGGCCACGCGCAGATCGGTGGATTGCAGCATGGCGGCGTTCCAGGTGGCGACGTATTCGAGGCCGTCATCGATGCGATGATCGCGCATGTAGCTGATCATCTCTTTGGTGCCGGTGATCGCAATCGGCGACTTGCTGGCGATTTCGCGGGCAATGCCCATGACACCGTCGAGCAGGCTGGCGGTGTCGCTGTAAACACGATTGACCAGGCCCATGCCACGCGCTTCCTCGGCACCGAACGTGCGACCAGTGTAAGCCAGTTCACGCAGCATGCCGTCACCAATGATCCGCGGCAAGCGTTGCAAAGTGCCAACATCGGCCGCCATGCCGATGTCGATTTCCTTGATCGAGAATTGTGCATCTTCGGCGGCGTAACGCATGTCGCAAGCCGCAATCAGGTCGATGGCGCCACCCAGGCAATAACCCTGAACCGCCGCCAGTACCGGCTTGCGGCAATTGTCGACGGCATTGAAAGACGCTTGCAGGGCGAGGATCTTGCGGCGCAGCAGGCGCGCGTTGCGCCCCACGTCCTTGCCCAGTTCATTGGCTACGCCGGCCAGCATCATGAGGTCGATGCCGGAAGAAAAATGCTTGCCCGCACCACTGAGGACCACCACCCGGACTTCGTCGGTGTCATCAATCCACTGGAAAATCTCGATGATCTCGCTCCAGAACGCGGCGTTCATCGAATTGATCTTTTCCGGCCGGTTGATCTGCACATGGGCGATCTTATCGGCCAGTTCGACGGTGAACGCAGTGTACTGAGACATGGCAGTGATCCTTTTACCGGGCAGAAAATGAGGCCCGGACTATAACAAGGCAACATGGCCGGCTGTAAGGCAGTGGTTCGGCCAAAGACGGGACTTGTCAGCTACGCACCACAACAGTGCGCGAACATGGCTGTGTCTCGCACACTCATGTGACATTCCGAATATTTTTTGTGGCAGAACTGCAAAAAAACATGCCCTTCGTCGGTGCGTTTCTCCCTCCAAGCGGTACGTCCGTACCTCTTTAAACCGATTGTCGAACAATTTTGCCATATGGGCTCCCCCGCTCTAAGTTCTGGCCTAGACTCAGTTCCGCGGGGCAAAACCGGTCGGTCACAAAGCGGAAAAAAAGTCGAAACTTTTGCCGGTCGTGACGGGTCAGCTTAAAAGGAGGTGCGTTGCGACTGGTGCAATCCTTGCAACGATCTCTCCAGCCATTCTGCTTCATCGCATTGGCAGCGCTTGCTCACCGATGCGTAGCGCGTTTGCGCCTGGCCACAGGAATTGGCCACGAAATACCGTTTGTGCCAGACCTAAGAATTAGATCAACAACACGGGAGATTCATATGATCAGTGCGGCTTTAGATATTCAGGGAGAACGTGCTCATCAGCAAGTCGGCGAAACGAGCGCCGTGAGTGCCCCCAGTCACCAATCGATCAGCGTCCCCGGCACCAAGACGCTGGCACCGGTGGCCAGTCAGAATCCCAACAAGAAGAAAGTGCTGTTCGTCACCTCGGAGATCGCCGATCTGGTGAAAACCGGTGGTCTGGGCGACGTTTCCGCAGCGCTGCCGCGAGCCATGGCTCATTTGCACGATGTGCGAGTGTTGATCCCCGGTTACCCGCAAGTGCTGCACAGCGAAAATCCGATTCATATCATTGGCGAGCTCGGTGGTCACGCCGCGTTGCCTCCCTGCAAGATCGGGCGCATGGACATGCCCGACGGTCTGGTCATTTACGTATTAATCTGCCCCGAACTCTACGAGCGCGAGGGTTCGCCTTACGGCGCCAACAACGGCCGCGACTGGCCGGACAACCACATTCGTTTCGCCCGTCTGGGCCTGGCCGCCGCCGATATCGCCGCCAACCTTGCACAAATTCACTGGTGCCCGGACCTGGTGCACGCCCATGACTGGCCTGCCGGTCTGGCACCCGCTTACATGCACTGGCGTGGACAGCGCACCCCGACGCTGTTCACCATTCATAACCTCGCCTATCAGGGCGTGACCAGTCTTGGGTCGTGCCCGGAACTGGGTATTCCCATGCATGCCTTGCAACAGGAAGGCATGGAGTTCTACGGCAAGATGTCGTTCCTCAAGGCCGGCATGGCTTATTCGAGCCACATCACCACCGTCAGCGCCACCTATGCCCAGGAAATCACCACCCCGGCCTTCGGCTGCGGTCTCGACGGTTTTCTTGCCGCCAAGACCCAGCAAGGTCTGCTCAGTGGTATCCCCAATGGCATCGATGAAAGCTGGGACGCGGCCACCGACCCGCACCTGTTCTGCCCCTTCAAAATTGGCGATTGGGAAGGCAAAGCGGTCAACGCCGCCCACGTGCGTGAGCTGTTTGGCCTGGACGATAGCGAAGGTCCGCTGTTCGCTGTGGTGTCGCGACTGGTCTATCAGAAAGGCCTGGACCTGACCGAAGCCGTCTCCGACTACATCGTCAAATCTGGCGGGCAGATCGCGATCATCGGTCGTGGCGAGCCGGAAGAAGAACAAGCGATGCGTGAACTGGCCCTGCGTTTTCCAGGCCAGGTCGGCGTGCGCATCGGTTTCAACGAAACCGACGCCCGTCGCATGTTCGCCGGCAGTGATTTCCTGCTGATGCCTTCGCGTTACGAGCCTTGCGGCCTGAGCCAGATGTACGCCCAGCGCTTCGGCTCGTTGCCGGTGGCACGCAACACCGGGGGTTTGGCCGACACCATTGAAAACGGCGTGACCGGTTTCTTGTTCGACGAATCCACGGCTGAAAGTTACGAGGAAGCCCTGAGCCGGGCCTTCAAGGTTTTTGCCTTCCCCGACCTGCTCAATGCCATGCGCTGCCGAGCCATGGCCGCGCCTTTCAACTGGTGCAAGGCAGTCGAACCGTACGCCGAACTCTACGAAAAACTGGTGACCAAGGCGCTGGGCAAATCGGGCAAACATTAAGAGGTTTTCAAAGATGCCGTTACGGACCCTTGAGACCTGGCCCCACGGCGCAATCATGCTGGACGCAGAACACACGCGTTTTGCCTTGTGGGCGCCAGATGCGTTTTACGTCAGTGTCGAACTGGAAGATGGACAGTCCTTGCCACTCCTGCCCCAGGCAGATGGTTGGTTCGTGATCAATACCCGCTGCCCCGCCGGCACGCGTTACCGCTACAACATCGACGGCGAACTGGAGGTGCCCGACCCGGCCTCCCGCGCGCAGGCCGGTGATATCGACCGCCACAGCGTGGTGGTCGACCCACTTGCCTATCAATGGCAACACAGCGCCTGGCTCGGGCGGCCGTGGAATGAGGCGGTGATCTACGAATTGCACGTCGGTGCGCTCGGCGGCTTCAGCGAAGTCGAGCAGCACCTGGCACGCCTCGTGGAACTGGGCATCAGCGCGATCGAACTGATGCCGCTGGCGCAGTTCCCCGGTGATCGCAATTGGGGTTACGACGGGGTTCTGCCCTACGCGCCCCAAGCCTCCTATGGCACTCCCGAACAACTCAAACACCTGATCGACACCGCCCACGGCCATGGCCTGGCGGTGATTCTCGACGTGGTTTATAACCACTTCGGCCCGGACGGTAATTACCTGCATCGCTACGCCAAGGGCTTCTTCCGCGAAGACAAGCACACCCCGTGGGGTGCGGCGATCGACTTCCGGCGGCGCGAGGTGCGGGACTTCTTCATCGACAATGCGTTGATGTGGTTGCTGGAGTACCGCTTCGATGGCTTGCGCCTGGACGCGGTTCACGCCATCGAAGACCCGGACTTTCTTCGGGAACTGGCGCAAAAGGTTCGCCAGCAAACCGATCCGGCCAGGCATGTGTGGCTGACCGTTGAAAACGAACACAACCAGGCCAGCCTGCTCGAAGAAGGCTTCGACGCGCAGTGGAACGACGACGGCCACAACGCCTTGCACGTGCTGCTGACCGGCGAAACCGACGCCTATTACGCCGACTACGCGCAAAACCCGACTGAACAACTGGCTCGCTGCCTGAGCCAGGGCTTCGTGTTTCAGGGCCACGTCACCCGTCACGGTACAACCCGTGGCGAGCCCAGCGGTCATTTGCCGCCGAGTGCTTTCGTGCTGTTTCTGCAAAATCACGACCAGATCGGCAACCGCGCCTTGGGCGAACGATTACATCAATTGGCCAACCCCGATGCGCTCAAGGCCGCCACCGCATTGCTGCTGTTGTCACCAATGATCCCGCTGATGTTCATGGGCGACGAGTTCGCCGCCGAGCAACCGTTCCTGTTCTTCACCAGCCATCACGGTGAACTGGCGGAGTTGGTCCGCGAGGGACGCCGTAACGAGTTTGCAGCGTTCAGCGCGTTTGCTGATCCGCACACACGCGAGCAGATTCCCGACCCCAACGCGCGCCAGACCTTTGAGGCTTCACGCCCCGAGCTGACATCAACCCGACAATCCGCCATGCACGACCTGTATCGCCAACTGTTGCAGATCCGCCATCAGCAGATCATCCCCCGCCTGCCCGGTGCGCAAGCATTGGGCGCCGAGGTGCTGGCCACAGGCGCGGTAACGGCGCGCTGGCGACTGGGCGATGGCAGTCAGCTGCGTATTGACCTGAACCTCAGCGACACGCCTGTGGTCCACTCCCCACAGGCCGACGCTTCGTTGTTGTTCGAATACCCGCCACAGTCAGCCGGCCTGTTGGATCAGGGCACGCTTGCCCCGTATTGCGCGCTAGTCAACCTCACGGCCGCAGCCCCTTTGCTACCCCCGGATGGAGAGCGCCAATGAGCGATGCGCAACTGGAAATACTGGCCAGCCGAGCAGGCCTGGCAGTCGACTGGATCGACGCCAACGGCCGCCCACAGAAAGTCGCTCCATCAGTGTTACGCAACGTCCTTACCGGACTCGGCCACCCGGCCGGCAGCGCTCAGGAAATCGACGCCAGCCTGCAAGAACTGCAGCAGGTGCAACAAACCCGACACCTGCCGCCGCTGCTGACCGCAGACTTCGGTGTCGGCCTCAGCCTGGCGCATTACTTTGAGCCCGAAACGCCGTGCGAGATCCACCTTGAAGATGGCTCGCGACTTCATTTAAAACTGGATGCCGAGGCGGTCCTGCCCGGTCTGATCCCGGTCGGTTATCAACACGTCAGCATCGACGGGCAGGCATTTACGCTGGCCGTTGCACCGGCTCGCTGCTACAGCGTCGGCGATGCCGTCGACAGCCCGATCCCCCGCGCTTGGGGCCTGAGCGTGCAGCTGTATTCGCTGCGTCGTCCGGGCGATGGCGGTTTCGGCGATACCCAGGCACTGGAAGACCTGGCCCGGGTGGCCGGCGAACGCGGTGCCGAAGCGCTGGCGATCAGTCCGCTGCATGCCATGTTCGGCAGCGACACCCAGCGTTACAGCCCCTATTCGCCTTCCAGCCGTTTGTTTCTCAACAGCCTGTACGCCGCACCCGGCGCCATCCTGGGCGATCGAGCATTGCGTACCGCGATTGATGCAACCGGCCTGGCGGCAGAACTCAAGCACCTTGAAGCCTCGCCGTTGATTGATTGGCCGGTGGCGGCCGAAGCCAAACATCGTCTGTTGCAGGCCTTATACGAAGGCTTTGTCCAGGGCGACCACCCGCTGCATGCCGACTTCAGCAGCTTCCGCCACGCCGCTGGCGAAGCCCTGGAAAACCACTGCCGCTTTGAAGCCATTCAAGAAGCCCGCGCCGCCAAGGGTGAAAGTCTCGACTGGCGGCATTGGCCCGAGCAATGGCAAAACCCGCGCAGCGCAGCCCTCGCCGAATTCGCCGAAGAGAACGCCGGACGCATCGGCTTCTTCGCCTTCTGCCAATGGCTGATCACACGCTGCCTGGAACGCGCTCAAACCGCCGCCCGCGGCGCTGGCATGAGCATTGGCCTGATCGCCGATCTGGCGGTGGGTGCCGATGGTGGTGGCAGTCAGGCCTGGAGTCGTCAGGACGAGTTGCTCGCCTCGCTGACCGTGGGCGCACCACCGGACATTCTCAACCGCACAGGTCAGGGCTGGGGGATTTCCGCGTTCTCGCCCGAAGGTCTGGTCCGCAACGGCTTTCGTGCCTTCATCGAAATGCTCCGCGCCAATTTTGCCCACGCCGGTGGCCTGCGCATTGATCACGTCATGGGCCTGCAACGGCTGTGGGTGATCCCCAATGACGCGTCACCCGCCGACGGCGCCTACCTTTATTACCCGGTGGACGACCTGCTGCGTTTGCTGACCCTCGAGTCCCATCGCCATCAGGCCATCGTCCTCGGTGAAGACCTCGGCACCGTGGCCGATGGTCTGCGAGAAAAGCTCATCGCCCGCTCGATCCTGGGTATGCGCGTGCTGCTGTTCGAACAGGACAACGCGCACTTCAAGCCGATTCTCGACTGGCCAGACAACGCACTGGCGACCACCAGCACCCATGACCTGCCGACGCTCAATGGCTGGTGGCATGGCCGCGATATCGACTGGAACGCCCGACTGGGCCTGGTCGACGCCCCGGGTGAAATCGAATGGCGCCATCACCGCGAACGCGAGCGTGAAGGCCTGCGCCGGGTGTTGAGCGAGGACCCGCAGAACTTTCGCGACGAGTCCCATGAAACGGATCAGGTGCTCGACGCGGCGATACGTTTCCTCGGTCATACCCGTGCGCCCCTGGTGTTGCTGCCGCTGGAAGATGCCCTGGGCATCGAGCAGCAGGCCAACTTGCCCGGCACCACCGACACGCACCCCAACTGGTCCCGACGCCTGCCCGGCGACAGTGAAGCCTTGCTCGATGACCCGGACGCCGCCCGACGCCTGGAACTGCTCGCCTGTGCGCGGCTTCAGGCGGCCGAGCGTGACCAATGAAGCAAACGCTTATCCAACCGCTGCGGGCGACCCTGCGGCTGCAGTTCCATAAAGACTTCACGCTGGACGATGCGGTGCCGCTGGTGCCGTACTTCGCCAGCCTCGGCATCAGCCACGTCTATGCGTCACCACTGTTGAGCGCTCGTGCCGGTTCCATGCACGGCTACGACGTCGTGGACCCGACCACGGTCAATCCGGAGCTGGGCGGCGAAGCGGCACTGCGGCGTTTGGTCAGCGCACTGCGCGAGCTGAACATGGGGCTGATCCTCGACATCGTCTCCAACCACATGGCCGTCGGCGGTGGCGATAATCCCTGGTGGCAGGATTTGTTGGAATGGGGACGCCTGAGCCCTTACGGCGAGTTCTTCGATATCCAGTGGCATTCGCCCGACCCGTTGATGGAAGGTCAGTTGTTGCTGCCCTTCCTCGGCAGCGACTACGGCATCGCCTTGCAGGACGGCACCCTGCCCCTGCGTTTCGATGCGCAAAAGGGCGCGTTTTATGTCGCGCACTATGAGCATCACTTCCCGATCTGCCCGACGAATTACGGCGAACTGCTCAGGACCGATGACCCGCTGATCGCTGAATCGCTCAAGTCGCTGGCAGACCGTTTCAGCACCTTGAGCTACCAGACCGACGCCCACAGCCTGGCGATACCGCTGAAAACAGAGTTGCGTGAACGGGCCAGCGATCCGGCGATTCTGCAGGCCATCCAGCAAAACCTCAGCGCTTACGACTCGCTCACCGCCGAAGGTTTCCAGCGCCTGCACCAGTTGCTTGAACGCCAAAGCTATCGCCTGGCCAGTTGGCGCACGGCGGCAGATGACATCAACTGGCGGCGTTTTTTCGATGTCAACGAACTGGGCGGCCTGCGGGTCGAACGCCCCGCCGTGTTCGAAGCCACCCATGCAAAAATCTTCGAGCTGGTGGCCGAAGGCCTGGTTGACGGTCTGCGCATCGACCACATCGACGGTCTCGCCGACCCTCGGGCCTACTGCCGCAAACTGCGGCGACGGGTCGACAGCATGTCGCCGGATCGGCACCTGCCGATCTATGTCGAGAAGATCCTCGGCGAAGGTGAAACCCTGCACCGTGACTGGTCGGTGGATGGCACCACGGGTTACGAGTTCATGAATCAACTGTCGCTGCTGCAACATGCTCCGGAAGGCGCCGACACATTGGCCGAACTGTGGAATCGCTACAGCGAACGGCCCGCCGATTTCCGTCAGGAAGCGCAATTGGCCCGCCAGCAGATTCTCAACGGTTCCCTCGCCGGAGACTTCGAAAGCGTCGCCCAGGCCCTGTTGCAAGTAGCCCGGGATGACCTGATGACCCGCGACCTGACCCTCGGTGCGATTCGTCGGGCGTTGCAGGAACTGATCGTGCATTTCCCGGTGTACCGCACCTACATCAGCCCCCGTGGGCGTACGGCTGAAGACGATGTGTTTTTCCAGCAAGCCATGAACGGTGCGAGGCTTACCCTCGGCGAGGCCGACTGGCCGGTGCTCGATTGCCTGGCCCGCTGGCTGGGCGGTGAATCATGGCGCAAACGCCCGCTGGGCCGGCCGCGCAAGATGCTCAAGCATGCCTGTGTGCGTTTTCAGCAACTGACGTCGCCGGCGGCGGCGAAGGCCGTGGAGGACACCGCGTTCTATCGTTCGGCGACATTGTTGTCGCGCAATGACGTGGGCTTCAGCACCGAACAGTTCAGCGCGCCGGTAGCCGACTTCCATGCGGCTTGCGTCAACCGTCTCGACGAGTTTCCCGATAATTTGCTGACCACCGCGACCCACGACCACAAACGCGGCGAAGACACCCGCGCGCGCCTGGCGGTGCTGAGCGAGCGCAGTGCCTGGTACGCCGAGCAAGTGCCGCTCTGGCAGGCCCTCGCCCGCCCCCTGCGCGACGACGAGCAGATGCCGACGGCGGGCGATGAGTTGATCCTCTATCAAGCGATCCTCGGCAGCTGGCCGCTCGATTTGCACAGTGACGATCAAGCAGCGCTGGAGAACTACACTCAACGGGTGTGGCAGTGGCAACAGAAAGCCTTGCGCGAAGCCAAGTTGCAAAGCAGCTGGAGCGCGCCGAACGAGGCTTACGAACACGCAGTTCACCAATTCCTGCAACGTCTGCTTCTGAGCCCCGAAGGTGAACCGTTACGCGCGGCCCTCGGCAAGGCAGCCAAGAGCATCGCCGTCCCCGGCGCACTCAACGGATTGGCGCAAACCTTGCTGCGCATGACCGTACCGGGGGTGCCGGATCTTTATCAGGGCAACGAGTACTGGGACTTCTCGCTGGTCGATCCGGACAACCGCCGGCCGGTGGATTACGCCAGCCGTCAGCAGTCGATGCAGACGCCCTTGGCACTGCCCGGGCTGTTGGCTGACTGGCGCGACGGGCGCATTAAACAAGCGCTGATCGCTCATGTGTTGAACCTGCGGCTCGAGCACACCGAGCTGTTTCGGCGAGGGACGTATCAAGCCCTTGAAGTCGTCGGCGGCCAGGCTCACAGGGTGCTCGCATTTGCGCGCTCGCTGGAAGGAAAACGCGCCATCGTGATCGTGCCGATACGCTGCGCCGAACTGCTGAAAAACAGTGCCCACCCCCTGATTGACGCGCCGCTGTGGGGCGATACACGGATCAAATTACCGTTCACCGCCCCTGATGAACATTTGAAGGGACTTTTTTCAAGCACAACAGTCACACACCAAAGGGAGCTGAACATCAGCGACGGGCTGGGGGATTTCCCGGTCAATCTATTTATCCAAACTACCCACACTTGAGTTCAGTTCAGGAGCATTTCGATGAGTACTAACGATAAACGCATCCGCGAATTCGCCTATCAGATCTGGGAATCGGAAGGAAAACCCGAGGGCCAGGACGCTCGCCACTGGGAGATGGCCCGCAAACTGGCTGAAGCCGAAGCCCTGGCACCGAGCAAATCGCCAAAAGCCGCTGCCAGCAAAACCGCCGCCACCAAGGCCCCTGCCAGCAAAGCCAATGGCAAGGCGGCGGAGCCAAAAACCAAAGCCAAGCCCGCCGCTGCCTCCAAGGTCATCCCGCCGGGCGAGAAAGCCAGCGAGAAAAAGCCTCGAGCAGCGCGTAAGCCGCCCGCTGTCTGACGCCTTTCACCTTTGTCCTGATTGACCTCGTGGCGAGCCTTCTCGCCACCGAGGGCTCGCTCGCCCTCAAAAAAAACCAGAGCCAAGAATTGTCCCCCCTTTGCAGGAGCACCTATGACCAGTCCGAAGAAAGCCGCGCCAGAACCTCAACTCGAGGCCTCGCGAATCCGTGAAGGCTTGCCCTTCCCGCTGGGCGCGACCTGGGATGGCCTGGGGGTCAACTTCGCCTTGTTTTCCGCCAATGCCACCAAGGTCGAGCTGTGCATCTTCGATGATGCCGGCGAGGTCGAACTGGAACGCATCGAACTGCCGGAATACACCGACGAGATCTACCACGGCTACCTGCCCGACGCGCATCCGGGGATGATCTACGGCTACCGTGTCTACGGCCCGTACGACCCGGCGAACGGTCATCGCTTCAACCCCAACAAACTGCTGATCGACCCCTACGCTAAACAACTGGTCGGCCAGTTGAAATGGTCCGAAGCGCTGTTCGGCTACACCATCGGCCACCCCGACGCCGACCTCAGTTTCGATGAGCGCGACAGCGCGCCGTTCGTGCCCAAGTGCAAGGTGATCGACCCCGCCCACACCTGGGGTCACGACCAGCGGGTCAGCGTGCCGTGGGACAAGACCATCATTTATGAGACTCACGTGCGCGGTATCAGCATGCGTCACCCCTCCGTCCCCGAGAATGTGCGCGGCACCTTCGCCGGGTTGATGGTCGATGATGTGCTGGAACACATCCGCAAGCTCGGCGTGTCGACCGTGGAATTGCTGCCGATTCATGCCTTCGTCAACGACCAGCATCTGTTGCACAAAGGCATGACCAATTACTGGGGCTACAACAGCATCGCGTTCTTCGCCCCCGACCCGCGTTACCTGGCCAGCGGCAAGATCGCCGAGTTCAAGGAGATGGTTGCACACCTGCACGAAGCCAATCTTGAAGTGATCCTCGACGTGGTCTACAACCACACCGCCGAGGGCAACGAACAAGGCCCGACCCTGTCCATGCGCGGCATCGACAACGCCTCTTACTACCGCTTGATGCCCGACGACAAGCGCTTCTACATCAACGATTCCGGTACCGGCAACACCCTGGACCTGAGTCACCCGTGCGTGCTGCAAATGGTCACCGACTCCCTGCGCTACTGGGCCTCGGAAATGCACGTGGACGGTTTCCGTTTCGACCTGGCGACCATTCTCGGGCGCTACCACGATGGCTTCGACGAACGTCACAGCTTCCTTGTGGCCTGCCGCCAGGACCCGGTGCTGCGCCAGGTGAAAATGATTGCAGAAGCCTGGGATTGCGGCCCCGGCGGCTATCAGGTCGGTAACTTTCCGCCCGGCTGGGTCGAGTGGAATGACAAATTCCGCGACACCGTGCGTGCGTTCTGGAAAGGCGACGACGGCCAACTGGCGGACTTCGCCAGTCGCATGACCGCCTCCGGCGAGATGTTCAATCAGCGTGGCCGACGGCCGTACGCCTCAGTGAACTTCGTTACCGCCCATGACGGTTTCACCCTGAACGACCTGGTGTCGTACAACGACAAACACAACGAAGCCAACGACGAGAACAATCAGGACGGCAGCAACAACAACCTGTCCTGGAACCACGGCGTCGAAGGCCCGACCGACGATCCCGAGATCAATGAGCTGCGTCAGCGCCAAATGCGCAATTTCTTTGCCACGCTGCTGCTGTCCCAAGGCACGCCGATGCTGGTGGCCGGCGACGAATTCGCCCGCACCCAGGAGGGCAACAACAACGCCTATTGCCAGGACAGCGAGATCGGTTGGGTCAATTGGGACCTGAGCGAAGACGGCAAGGCCCTGCTCAAGTTCGTCAAACGACTGATCAAGTTGCGCCTGGCCTACCCGATCCTGCGTCGCGGCCGGTTCCTGGTGGGCAATTACAACGAGGACATCGGCGTCAAGGATGTCACCTGGCTCGCGCCGGATGGCAGCGAAATGTCCATCGAACAATGGGAGGAAGGCCATGGCCGCTGCCTCGGCATGCTGATGGATGGCCGTGCTCAAGAAACCGGCATTCGCCGCAAAGGTGCTGACGCCACCTTGCTGTTGGTGGTCAACGCGCATCACGACATCGTCAATTTCCTGCTTCCGGAAGTGCCTGATGGCAGTTTCTGGACCTGCATGATCGACACCAATCAACCGTCGATTCGCGGGCAGGAACGCTTCGAGTTCGGGCACGAATATTCGGTCACTGGCCGTTCGCTGCTGCTGTTCGAATTGCAGCGCGAGGAAGAAGAGTGAAATGGACCTTCAGGGATTAGCTGCCGCCCGGATGAAAAAACATGCCGAATGGAACATCGGGGCGACGAATAGCGTGACATGAGCAATACTCTGTTCGCGGCAATCCAGGGTTTGGAGCGCCGCACATTGCTATCAACGAGAACAAGGACGTAGCCATGAAATCCGTCACCATCAGTGAAAGCAGCCTACCCGTACAAATCTGGAACAGCGCTCCGCAACTGGACAACATTCCTGTCATCAGTACTCAGACCCTGGTCCCCGCCGGCGCACGCGCTGTAGTGATTGCCCCACACCCTGGCGATGAAGTCGTGACCTGCGGCGGCCTGCTGCAGTTGCTCAGCGCCCTGGGACATCCCCTGCAATTAATCTCGATGACCGACGGCAGCGCCAGCCATCCGGGCTCGCAACAGTGGTCGGAGAAACGCTTGAGCGTGTTCCGCCCCCAGGAAAGCCTCGAAGCCTTGCGCCGGCTCGGGCTGCCGATGCACAGCCTCAAATGGATTCGCGGTGGCTTCACCGATAACGCGCTGGCTGAACGGGAATTTCAGATGACTCAATTCATTGCCCGTTATTTACGCCCCGGGGATGTGGTGTTCAGCACCTGGCGCGAGGATGGCATTGTCGACCATGACGCCGTCGGCCGGGCCAGCGTCAAGGCCGCGGCCATGGTCGGGGCGGCGTTCAACGAAGTACCGGTCTGGGCCTGGCACTGGCCAACGCGTGATCGAGGGCTCATCCCGTGGCATCGCGCACGCAAGGTTCGCCTGGACACCTGGACCGTCGCGCGCAAAAGCCACGCCACCCACGCCTATGCCAGCCAGCTCGACGGCGAGCCCGCCATCGGCCTCGCCCCGCTGCTGCCCCCGGTGCTTCTGGAACGGATACGGTTGCCGTACGAAATTGTCTTCGTCTGACGCAGCGCTGTAGCAGCCTGTAGCAGCTGTCGAGCTTGCGACTGTGGTGAGGGGATTTATCCCCGTTCGGCGGCGAAGCCGTCGTAATCCATTGGACGCGGTGTGGCTGGAAAAAAAGGGGCCGCTTCGCAGCCCAACGGGGATAAATCCCCTCGCCACAGTCGCAGGCTCGACAGCTGCTACAGTTTTCCGTAATCGGTTGTTGCGACGAATCACTCTGAACTGCTCGCCGCTGTATCAGTCGCATACATAACCCGTCCTGATTCAGAGGAGTGAACGTGACCAGTGATTCCAAGTGGCAGGCCGTCGAATCATCTCCGTTGAACACGCCCCCGGCGATTCATCGGCTGAGAGTGCTGACGGTCAATACCCACAAGGGTTTTACCGCACTCAACCGACGTTTCATTCTCCCGGAACTGCGTGAAGCGGTACGCAGCACGTCGGCGGACCTGGTGTTTCTGCAGGAAGTCGTCGGTGAACACGACCGCCATTCCACTCGCTACAACGATTGGCCGCAGACCTCACAATACGAGTTCCTGGCCGACAGCATGTGGAGCGACTTCGCCTACGGTCGTAACGCGGTCTACCCCAACGGTCACCACGGCAATGCCCTGTTATCGAAGTACCCGATCCGCGAACACCGCAACCTCGACGTCTCGATCACCGGCCCCGAACGCCGCGGCCTGCTGCATTGCGTACTGGATGTGCCGGGACACACCGAAGTGCATGCGATCTGCGTGCACTTGAGTCTGTTGGAAAGCCATCGTCAACTACAGCTCCAGCTACTGTGCCAACTACTCGAATCGTTACCCGACGATGCGCCGGTGATTATCGCCGGCGACTTCAACGACTGGCAGCTGCAAGGCAACACCGCCCTCGCCCGACGCGACTATCTGCATGAAGCCTTCGAGCGTCACCTCGGTCGCCCGGCAAAGACCTATCCGGCGCGCTTTCCGCTGCTGCGTCTGGATCGGATTTATCTGCGCAATGCCAGCAGTCATGAGCCGCGAATACTGGGGCACAAGCCCTGGACGCATTTGTCGGATCACTTGCCGTTGGCGGTGGAAGTGCATCTTTGAAACGTCCGCCGGCCTGCAAATATGGGTGTCAGAGTGAGTGGGCAGACCGGTAGCCCACTATCAAAAACGCTCTGGGACGCGGATTTTTTGACGATTTTCCGAACAAACAAGAACTTAGATGTGCGGCGAAAATCAATCACTTGCAAGCCCTAAAATACAGCTACCATTTATCGGCCATTTTCTTGACGCAATGTCAAGGGTCTTCTTAGCTACACATTACTACCCCCGGAAATACACCAGGGGCAAACCCCAAGACACCCGCAAAATCGGGCGGCCAAAGGCTTGCCCCACTACATTCGGTCGCCCCTCATTCGGGTAGGAGAGAGACGCCAGAGCGAGATACCGCATGCGATTGCAAGGCAGACCTCCATGAAAACTTCATTCACCCAACAAGAGATCAAAGTAACTTTTTGCACTGTCTCGAGCTCACTTCTTCTGTGCTCGTCCATGGAAGCACTGGCAGGGCCGGCAGAGAATGAAACCACGCCTTGGTACCGTCACGATGTTCCGGTCATGACCTTACCCTCCGTCACTTTCACCGCCCCCTACTCCGGCCACTTCAGCGCCGCCTCCGATACACGAAGTTCACACCTGACCATCGAGGGTGCGACACCTTCGGCCTGGGATCAGATGTATGGACTGGCTTCGCGGCAGGCGCAAACCGATGTTCTGGCTCAGGGGTTTGCCGTCCCTGGCAGTAGCGAATTCAAAGGTCCGGCGATCCTGACGCTGCAAAGCGATAGCGGTCATATCCAACGGCTCGGGCTGGTCGGCGGCATGACTCAGTTACAAAGCAATAGCAACGGACTGCTGACCGGTCGCGCCCTTGCTGACCCCAGCCACGACACCCTCAACCTCGAAGGCCAGAGCCTCGGCGCTTACTGGAGTTTGACCGGGCCCCAAGGCTGGCACGTGGACTTGACGGCCAGCGGCGGCCGGGTCAACGGCTATACCCGCAATGACCAGGGCGCCCGACTGGCGACCGAGGGCAACGCGGTGACGCTGTCGGTGGAAGGTGGTTTCCCCATTGGTCTGAGCGATAACTGGGTCGTTGAACCCCAGGCGCAATTAATCAATCAACGCATTACCCTGGACACCCCGTATGCCGGCTCAAGCAATGCCTCGTCCGGCGATCTGACGTCCTGGAGCGGCCGGGTCGGTGCGCGGTTGAAAGGTAGTTACGACATCAACGGCCTGGGGGTCGAACCCTATGTGCGAACCAACGTGTGGCATACGGTGTACACCAGCGATACCGTGAACCTCGATCAGGTCGAGAAGATCAGCAGCAGCCGCTACTCATCGACCGTCGAAGTGGGTTTGGGCCTGGTGGCCAGAGTGACGCCCACCGTGAGTCTTTACGTCAGCGCCGACTACAGCAGTGATGTGGATGGCAATGATTTGAACGGGTTGATTGGGAGTTTGGGTGTGCGGATGCGGTGGTGAGTGTCTGACTTGATCGTTCCCACGCTCTGCGTGGGAATGCAGCCCGGGACGCTCTGCGTCCCAAGAGCCGAACGCGGAGCGTCCGTTGAGGCATTCCCACGCGGAGCGTGGGAACGATCAGGTTCAGAAGCCTAACCCTCCGGACGCAGCATCAACACCGCCAGCGGCGGCAGGTTCAATACCAACGAGAGTGCCTGGCCATGGCTCGGCTCATCCTCGGTAAACGCCCCGCCGCTGTTGCCATAGTTCGAACCGGCGTAAGTGGCCGCATCGCTGTTGATCACCTCGGTCCAACGCCCGGCAAACGGTACGCCAATGCGATAACCCTCACGCGGCACCGGGGTGAAGTTAGCCACCACCAACACCGGCCGCCCCTCCCTGCTCCAGCGCATGAAGGCGTAAACGCTGTTGACGGCATCATCACCAATCAACCACTGGAAGCCTTGCGGCGCGTCGTCCTGATCATGCAGCGCCGGTTCTTCGCGATACAGCCGATTAAGATCGCCGACGAGTTTCTGCACACCTTTGTGTTCCGAGTACTGCAGCAAGTACCAGTCGAGTTGCTGATCGTGGTTCCACTCACGCCACTGACCAAACTCGCAGCCCATGAACAACAGCTTCTTGCCCGGATGTGCCCACATGAAACTGAGGTAGGCGCGCAGGTTGGCGAATTTCTGCCAGCGATCGCCCGGCATCTTGTCGATCAGCGAGTGTTTGCCGTGTACCACCTCGTCGTGGGAAATCGGCAGGATAAAGCGCTCTGACCAGGCATACACCAGGCCAAAACTCAGTTCGTTGTGGTGATGGGCACGGTACACCGGGTCCTGCTGGATGTAGTGCAGCGAATCGTGCATCCAGCCCATGTTCCACTTGTAGTCGAAGCCCAGCCCACCCTGTTGCGTGCCCTGGCTGACACCCGGCCATGCGGTGGACTCTTCGGCAATCACCAGCGCACCGGGGGCTTCGAGGTCGACCACGTCATTGAGATGGCGCAGGAAGTCGATGGCTTCGAGGTTTTCCCGACCGCCGTGACGGTTTGGCACCCATTCGCCGGCCTTGCGCGAGTAATCGCGATACAGCATCGAAGCCACGGCATCGACCCGCAGGCCGTCGACATGGAAATGTTTGAGCCAGTGCAGCGCCGAGGCCAGCATGTAGCCGTGCACTTCGGTGCGACCCAGGTTGTAGATCAGCGTGTCCCAGTCCTGATGGAAGCCTTCCTGCGGGTTGCCGTATTCGTACAGCGCAGTGCCGTCGAATTGCGCCAGACCGTGAGTATCGGTCGGGAAATGGGCTGGCACCCAATCGAGGATCACGCCGATATCAGCCTGGTGGCAGGCATTGACGAACGCGGCGAAGTCATCCGGCGAGCCGTAGCGGGCGCTCGGGGCGAATTGCGACAACAGCTGATAGCCCCAGGAGCCGCCGAACGGGTGCTCCATGATCGGCATCAGCTCGATGTGGGTAAAACCCAGTTCCTTCACGTAAGGAATCAGCCGCTCGGCCAACTCATGCCAGGTGTACAGGCGCGCAACTTCGCCCAGATCATCCAGCTCACATTGCCAGGAGCCGGCATGCAATTCGTAGATCGACAGCGGCGCACTCACCCGATGACGGTCGCCCCGGGATTGCATCCACTCGTGGTCCTGCCAATCGATGTTCAGCGGCGAAGCGACTTTTGACGCGGTGTCCGGCGGCAGCGAGGTGGCCAGTGCCATCGGGTCGGCCTTGAGTGGCAGAATGCCGTGGCTACCGAGGATTTCGTATTTGTACGTTTCCCCCGCTTGCATGCGCGGGACGAAAATTTCCCATACGCCGGTAGGATGACGCAGGCGCATCGGGTGCCGGCGACCGTCCCAGTTGTTGAAGTCACCCACCACCGACACCCTTCTGGCGTTCGGTGCCCACACGGCGAAACGCACGCCATCGACACCGTCGACCGTTTTCAGCTGCGCGCCCAGGCAAGCGCTGAGATCGCGGTGATTACCTTCGGCGAACAGGTACAAGTCCATCTCGCCGAGCAACGGGCCAAAGCTGTAAGGGTCTTCGCAAACCTGTTCGCCGCCGGCCCACCGGGTTCGCAGCAGATACGGCTGCGCCCGATCGAAGTGCCCGACGAACAGGCCCGGCGTCTGGGTAGCCTCAAGGTTGCCGAGTTCTTCCCCGGAGTCCTTGGCCAGTACCTGCACGCTCAAGGCGTCCGGCAAATAGGCCCGAATGAATTGCCCGCCGGCACCATCGCCGTGGGGGCCAAGAATTGCAAAGGGGTCGTGATGTTCGGCGCGTACCAGTGCGTCGATGTCCCGCGATCTGGGCAGCAACGCTTCTTTAGCGTGACCCTGTTCCTTGTTCGAGAAACTCATGACTACTCTCCACCAAGATCGGAAAAGGGTTTAAGCCCACTCAATAACCCATACAAGCCGTGCAACGGCACGGGCAACCATGTGGGGCGATTTTCTGCCTCGTAGGCCACTTCATACGCTGCCTTCTCCAGGCCGAATAACGCCAACGCGGCGTCCTCGCCTTCCGGATCTTGCCATGCATGAGCAAGACTAGCTGCCGCCAACCGATAAGCGTCGACAAATGCGTGTCTTGCTTCATTCAAATAGCGATCGGCGACACGTTGACGAGCGGCTTTGGCATCGGCCGTGTTGTCGACGTTGTGCACATTGATCGCCATCGCCGCAGCGTAGTCAAAGGAGCGCAATACGCCACTGACATCTTTGTACGGGCTGTGTTTGCCCCGTCGTTCGTGCAGCGGCCGCGCCGGCTCGCCTTCGAAGTCGATCAGGTAGGCGTCGCCCTTGATCACCAGCACCTGGCCCAGGTGCAAGTCGCCGTGGACGCGAATGCGCAGACCCCCAACGGCTTTTTTGCCCAGTTCCTGAACATGGCTGAGGATGGCTTTTTTGTTGTCCAGTAAATGAGTGACCAAGGCTTTGTCTGTCGGGTTCAATTCGCTTTGATGCTGTTTGAGCAACTTCAGCGCGTGCTCCAGTTGCGCCGCCACGTCCTTGGCGCAGGCCAGGGCATCTTTCTGGGTGGTGACCTTCGGGGCGAAGTCCGGGTTGTCGCTGGGCGCCGCCAGCACCTGATGCATTTCACCCAGACGCTGACCGAGCATGCCGGCGAAGTCTCTGAGTTCACCCAAGGCGTTGTAGTGTTGCTCCTGCTCGGACATGGCGTCGGCCAGCTCGTCGCGCAGCGCCCGTTCGAGGTTGTTCTGGGTCCATTCCCAGGCGTCGCCCTGATTGCTCAAGTAGCCTTGGGCAATCATCAGCAGACTTTCCTCACCCGCCGGATCACGGCGAACCACCGAACCCAGCAGCGGCGAGATGTTGCGGTAACCGGCATGAGTCAGGTATGCGCTCATTTCCAGTTCCGGGTGCACGCCGGACGCGACCTTGCGGATCAGTTTCAGCACCAGGCTGTTGCCGATCACCACCGAACTGTTGGACTGCTCGGCGGACAGGTAACGCACTTCCGATTCCCCGGTCAGGCCGAGTTTCGCCAGTTCCCACGTCGGCTCAAAGCAGATATCGCCCGCACTGGATGGCACTACGGTATTACTTTGCATGCCCTGCAATACCGCATGCACAAAGGTATCGAGGCTGAAGGCATCGGTGATCAAGCCGACCTGACGCACGCGCCGGACCCGAGACAAGGCCAGTTGCTGAGGCAACGCGGCACCCACCTGATCTTCGGAGATAAAACCGAAGGGCAGCTGATAGCGGCTGGTCTGGCCGCCACTGGTAACGTCGATTTCACTCAACAAAACGGGGTGCAGCGGATCGCCGAAGCGCACGCCATAAGCGATGTTGACCTGTTCGATGGCCGCGTCCTTGCCGGCAAACCAGCGGCGGTTCTGTAGCCAGCTCGGCAAGATGCCCTGTTCCAGCGTGTTGCGGGACGGCGCTTCGAGCAGTTCTTCCATGCGTTTCTTCAGCACCAGCGTGGTGAAGTCCGGCAGGCTTTGCGCCGGTTCCACGTGCCAGCTTGGCATCTGGTTTTCTGCTGCCAGGCCGAACCAGTAGAAGCCGTAAGGCGCCAGGGTCAGCAGGAAATTCAACTGGCCGATCGGCGGGAAGGCGTTACCGCCAAGCATTTCCACCGGCACCATGCCGGCATAAGCGGATAAATCCAGCTCCGCCGCTTGCGCACTGCGCGATACGTTGGCCACGCACAGAATGATTTCGTACTTACCATCCGGCCCGGTGAATTCCCGGGTGTAGGCCAGGATCCTCCGGTTAGTCGGCGAAAGCATTTTCAGGGTGCCGCGACCGAAGGCCTTGGACTGCTTGCGCACGGCGAGCATGCGCCGAGTCCAGTTGAGCAACGAATGCGGGTCGCCGGCCTGGGTTTCGACGTTAACCGACAGGTAACCGTATTGCGGGTCCATGATCGGTGGCAGCACCAGGCTGGCCGGGTCGGCACGGGAGAAACCGCCGTTACGGTCAATCGACCACTGCATGGGCGTGCGCACGCCGTCACGGTCGCCGAGGTAGATGTTGTCACCCATGCCGATTTCATCGCCGTAATACAGGGTCGGCGTGCCGGGCATCGACAGCAGCAAACTGTTCAGCAACTCCACACGACGACGGTCGCGTTCCATCAACGGCGCCAAGCGACGGCGAATCCCCAGGTTGATCCGCGCCCGACGGTCGGCCGCGTAGTAATTCCACAGATAATCGCGCTCCTTGTCGGTGACCATTTCCAGGGTCAGCTCATCGTGGTTGCGCAGGAAAATCGCCCACTGACAGTTGGCCGGGATCTCCGGGGTCTGACGCAGGATGTCGGTGATCGGAAAACGGTCCTCCTGGGCCAGCGCCATGTACATGCGCGGCATCAGCGGGAAGTGGAACGCCATGTGGCATTCGTCGCCGTTCAGGCCTTTGGCGTCGGTGTCGCCGAAGTACAGTTGTGTGTCTTCCGGCCATTGGTTGGCCTCGGCCAGCAGCATGCGGTCCGGGTAATTGGCGTCGATTTCGGCACGGATCTGCTTGAGGACGTCGTGGGTCTCGGGCAGGTTTTCGTTGTTGGTGCCGTCGCGTTCGATCAGGTACGGAATCGCGTCCAGACGCAGACCGTCGATGCCCATGTCCAGCCAGTAGCGCATCACCGACAGCACGGCTTTCATGACTTGCGGGTTATCGAAGTTCAGGTCTGGCTGGTGGGAATAGAACCGGTGCCAGAAGTACTGGCCGGCCACCGGGTCCCAGGTCCAGTTGGACTTCTCGGTGTCGAGAAAGATGATGCGGGTGCCGTCGTACTTATGATCGTCATCCGACCAGACGTAGAAATCCCGTGCCGCCGAGCCTTTCTTGGCCTTGCGCGCACGCTGAAACCAGGCGTGCTGGTCCGAGGTGTGGTTGATGACCAGTTCGGTAATTACCCGCAGGCCACGTTTGTGGGCTTCAGAAATGAAACGCTTGGCGTCGGCCATGGTGCCGTAGTCGGAATGCACACCACGGTATTCGGCAATGTCGTAGCCGTCATCACGCCGTGGCGAGGGATAGAACGGCAACAGCCAGATGGTGTTGACGCCCAGATCGGCAATGTAATCGAGTTTGGCGATAAGACCGGGAAAGTCGCCGATCCCGTCATTGTTGGAGTCGAAAAAAGACTTAACGTGAACCTGGTAAATCACCGCATCCTTGTACCAGAGCGGGTCTTTGATAAAGGTGGCTGCCTTGGGTTTCTTCGCCATTTGAAACTCCTGTTGAATTCAGTGAAGCCCTTGAGCCGAACGCCTACGTGTGGTGAAGGGGGCTTTTTGTGGCGAGGGGATTTATCCCCGTTCGGCTGCGAAGCAGTCGCATACTTTCAATCTTGTTGATGCGGTGTCTGGGCGGATTGGGGGCCGCTTCGCGACCCAACGGGGATAAATCCCCTCGCCACAGAAGTCCTCTCGCCACAAGTCAAGAGGTTGTGATCCGCCAGATCCCGAACGGTTGATGCGCCGGGTCGATCCGCATGAATTGGTACTTGCCGTGCCAGGTCCAGCGATGACCGCTCATCAAGTCTTCGCCCTGGGTGCTGGCGTCGTCGGGCAAGCCCATTTCCCACAGCGGCAATTCGAAGTTCGCTTCCTGGACGTTATGCGGATCAAGGCTGACGGCCACCAGAATGAAATTGCTGCCATCGGCGCTGCGTTTGCCAAAATACAGAATGTTGTCGTTCCAGGCGTTGTAGACCTTCAGGCCCAGATGCGTCTGCAGCGCCGGGTTCTGCCGGCGGATGCGGTTGAGCTGGGCGATCTCGGCAATGATGTTGCCCGGCGCATTGAAGTCCCGAGGGCGGATTTCGTACTTCTCGGAGTTGAGGTATTCCTCCTTGCCCGGCACCGGTGCCGCTTCGCACAGTTCGAAGCCTGAATACATGCCCCACAGACCAGAGCCCATGGTGGCCAGTGCCGCGCGGATCAGAAAACCGGCGCGCCCCGACTCATGCAAAAACGCCGGGTTGATGTCCGGTGTGTTGACGAAGAAGTTCGGCCGGAAGCATTCGCGCCACGGTGACTCGTTGAGTTCGGTGAAGTAGGTGGCCAGCTCGGACTTGTTGTTGCGCCAGGTGAAGTAGGTGTAGCTCTGGGAGTAACCGACCTTGCCCAGCCGCGCCATCATTGCCGGGGTGGTAAAGGCTTCGGCCAGGAAGATCACTTCGGGGTACAGCGCCCGCACATCAGCGATCAGCCATTGCCAGAACGGCAGCGGTTTGGTGTGAGGGTTGTCGACGCGAAACAGCTTCACCCCCTCCTCGACCCAACCCACCACGATGTCGCGCAATTCGACCCACAGACTCGGAATCGCATCGGTGGCATAGAAATCGACATTGACGATGTCCTGGTATTTCTTCGGCGGGTTCTCGGCGTATTTGATCGTGCCGTCGGGGCGCCAGTTGAACCAGCCCGGATGCTGTTGCAGCCACGGGTGATCCTGAGAACACTGAATCGCAAAATCGAGGGCGATTTCCAGTCCATGGTCTGCGGCCCTCGCGACGAGTCGGCGGAAGTCTTCGCGCGTGCCCAGCTGCGAATGAATGGCTTCATGCCCACCCTCTTCGCTGCCAATGGCATACGGACTGCCCGGATCGTCCGGGCCGGCGGTCAGGGAATTGTTCGGGCCTTTGCGGTAGCTGAGACCAATCGGGTGGATCGGCGGGAAGTACAGCACATCGAAACCCATGTCCTGGATCATCGGCAGCCGCGAATGTACATCGTTGAAGGTGCCATGACGGGCCGGATCATCAGTGATCGAACGCGGAAACAATTCATACCAACTGGCGAACTGCGCCAGGTCCCGCTCGACGTCGAGCGGGTACTCAGGGCTGATGCTCAAATAGGGACGATGATCGGCCTGCGTCATCAGCTCAGCGCTACGCTGGTGCAGAAACAGCTCGACCTGCTCGATTTCGAGCAACCCCGACAATTCATGGTGCAACGCCGTCAGTTGCTCGCTCAGCTGTCCTTCGGTGCGTTCGGCGGCTTGCTGGACCAGCGTTCGCCCCTCCTGCAACTCCAGGCTGATCGGCACCCTGGCGGCATGTTTTTTCTCCAGCTCGTAACAGAAGCTGGCGAACTGATCGATCCAGGCTTCGATGCAAAACACATAACGGCCCTGACGCGCGACCCGGAACTGGCCCTGCCAACCGTTATTGCCCAGCTCGGCCATGACTTCGCTTTGCCAGGTTTCCTCACCCTCGGCGTGCCAGCGCACTCGCACGGCCAATTTGTCGTGACCGTCGGCAAACACTTTGCTGGTCACCACCACGTCCTGACCCATCACGGCTTTGACGGCGAACTGTCCGCCATCGAGGGTCGGCATGGTGTTTTCGATGGCGATGCGCGGCAGCAGTAAAGCCTGCGACAGCGGCATATGAGGGTTGTAGTTCAGCTCTGTCGGTTTTTCAGCAGTCATCGAGCATCTCTCCTTTACGCCCCATGGACGCTCTTGTGTCTGTGGCTTGTAACAGGATAGCCATCCCGCAGGATCGTCCGCCCCGGAATGAACTCACTTAGGTTCCGAGCGACAAGCGCCGGTAAAAGTTCACGAGGATTTGCCCGGGCCTTCGAAGGAATCAATTCCTGTACGCAGTGGTCAACACACTTAAGCACGACTTACGCCATGTGCCACCGGAGGTTGAATTTATGAGCATTCCGATCCCTGCCGAAACGCCTGATCCAAACATCGACAGCCCGACCATTCCGCCGACCGAGCCTGAACCTGTGCCCGAGCAAGAGCCGCCCGGCACCACCCCGCCACCGCGCGAAGATCCGCCAGCGACGATGCCGCCGGTGGTTGTCACACCCGAGTAGTGATCGTTCCCATGCTCCGCGTGGGAATGCAGCCCGGGACGCTCCGCGTCCCTGCCGAAGCGGACGCGGAGCGTCCATTGAGGCATTCCCACGCAGAGCGTGGGAGCGATCATTCACGGACTTTGATCCTTGTCCTTGTCGATCATCCGCACAACGGCGGGCATCACACTGAGAATCGCCAGCGCCAGCAACGTGCTGAGCACCGCCGTCGCCTCTCGCCCCAACCCGGCCGAGACGCCAATGGCGGCGGTCATCCACAACCCCGCGGCGGTGGTCAGGCCCTTGACGTGCCCCTCGTCGCCCTCGTTGTTTTTCAGAATAGTCCCTGCGCCGAGAAAGCCGATCCCGGCAATCACACCCTGCACCACCCGGCTCATGGCATCGGCTTGCGAGCCGGACATTTGCGGCACCAGCACGAACAGCGCGGCGCCGAGGGCCACCAGCATGTGGGTGCGAACCCCGGCGGCCTTGCCCTTGTGCTCGCGTTCAAAGCCGAGAATCCCGCCCAACACCGCAGCCATCAGCAAGCGCACGGTAATGCGCGTCAGTTGTGAAGCGTCGCCAACGTCGGCGAACTCCGCTTGCAGGGTCACCCAAACCTCATGCCACCAGGCGTTCATGGTGTTGTCCTTATGAAGGATCGTTTCAGGGTGGACCGCGTCGACCATTAATCGGTTGCACAGAACGATGATCCTCGGCTGCGCCCTAACGCTTTAGATCCCGTAGAAAAAAGGACACCTCCATGACTGTGCGCATCGAAAGCCAGACCTGCTTCTTCATTACCGAGAACGGCGAAGAAATTCGTTTGTGTCCCGACGTCACCATCATTACCGACTCGGAAAAAGCCATGTCGGCGGTGGAGCTCAATGGCCAGCGCTTCTACATTACCGAAGCAGAAGCCGACGCATTGACCGTAGCAGGCGCAGTCGACGGGCGTAAGCATTTGAAGGCCACCGACAGTGGTTCGGTGATTTGACTGACGCGGATCAATAACCCCTGCAGACGCTTGATATAGGTGTCTGCGCCCCGCTGTAGCGGGTGCATCAACTTGTCGCAGGCAGCGGATCAATGGCCATCTGATCCGCTTTTTATTGCAATAGGTGAGTCTGTTATGCAAACAGATCGCCGCTCATAGTGCTCAGGCCTGATGGAGGCTGATGAGCGAAAGACCATGAGCGATAGAATCCCCGTCCGAATTGTTGAAAGTGCCCCGTCCGTTCAAAGCTATGAGCCTTCGCGTCCAAAGATGAAGGCCAAGTCCAGCGACAACCTGATCCACACCCGCAGCTTCACCGGTTTATTCCGCACCCTGCGCATGAGCGGCGCGGGGTTTCTGTTTTTGCTGTTCTTCGGCACGGTGTGGTTGAACTGGGGCGGCCGCCAGGCGGTGCTCTGGGACCTTTCCGAAAGCAAATTCCATATTTTCGGCGCAACCTTCTGGCCGCAGGATTTCATCCTGCTGTCGGCGCTGCTGATCATTGCCGCGTTCGGCCTGTTTGCGATCACCGTGTTCGCCGGGCGAGTGTGGTGCGGTTACACCTGCCCACAGAGCTCCTGGACCTGGATCTTCATGTGGTGCGAGAAGCTCACCGAAGGCGAACGCAACCAGCGGATCAAGCTGCAAGCCGCGCCCTGGGGCCTGAACAAACTGGTCCGGCGCTCGGCCAAGCACACCTTGTGGCTGGCCATCAGCCTGTTGACCGGCCTGACCTTTGTCGGCTACTTCACCCCGATCCGGCCGCTGGCCGAAGAACTGCTGACCTTGCAAATGGGCGGCGTCAGCCTGTTCTGGGTGCTGTTCTTTACCGGCGCGACATACATCAACGCCGGTTGGCTGCGTGAAGCGGTGTGCATGCACATGTGTCCGTACGCGCGGTTCCAGAGCGTGATGTTCGACAAAGACACCCTGACCATCTCCTACGACGTGGCCCGTGGCGAAAACCGTGGCCCGCGCAAACGTGACGTGGCACCGGCAGAAGTCGGCCTCGGTGATTGCATCGACTGCCAGCTGTGCGTGCAGGTCTGCCCGACCGGCATCGACATCCGCGACGGTTTGCAGATGGAATGCATCGGTTGCGCCGCGTGCATCGACGCCTGTGATTCGATCATGGACAAAATGGGCTACGCCCGCGGGCTGATCAGCTATACCTCCGAGCATCAATTGCAGGGTGGCAAGACTCATTTGTTGCGCCCGCGATTGATCGGCTACACCGCGGTCCTTCTGGTGATGATCGGTGCGCTTGCCCTGGCGCTGGTGGAGCGGCCGATGGTCTCGCTGGACGTGAGCAAGGACCGTGGCCTGTTCCGCGAGAACAGTCAGGGGCAGATCGAAAATATCTACAGCCTGAAAGTCATCAACAAGACCCAGCAACGTCAGGATTACCGTCTGACCCTGGTCGATGGCGACGGCTTCCAGTTGCAAGGCAAGACCGAACTGAGTCTGGCGCCGGGCGAGATTGTAGATGTGCCGGTGTCGGTGGCGATGACCACGGAACGGCCGAGCAGCAGTTCGCAGACGATCAGTTTCAAGATTGTCGACAGTGATGAGCCAGGGATTTATAGCGTGGCGAAGAGCCGGTTTGTTGCGCCGATGAATCGTTGATCCCTTAGACTGCAGTGCCCTGTGGAAAGCAGGCTCCCTGTGGCTAGGGGGCTCTTGTGGCGAGGGGATTTATCCCCGTTGGGCTGCGAAGCGGCCCCAAAATTTTACGGCTGCTGCGCAACCGAACGGGGATAAATCCCCTCGCCACAAGAGCGTCCTCGCCACAACAGCTAATTGAACCCATTCGATTGCGGGACTTAGATGAAACGCTACGAAAAATTCGCCGACGACATCGCTGAACTGATCCGCTCCGGCGTTCTCGGCCCTGGCCAGCGTGTGCCATCGGTGCGCTACGCCAGCCAGACTTACGGGGTCAGCCCATCCACAGTGTTCCAGGCCTATTACCTGCTCGAACGCCGCGGCCTGATCCGCGCCCGCCCGCGTTCCGGCTACTTCGTCAACGCACACGCGCCGAGTCCGTTCTCGGAGCCGGTGATCAGCAGTCAGGTCAATGAATCCACCGAAGTCGACGTCAGCGAACTGGTGTTCTCGGTCCTCGATTCGATCAAGGACCCGAACACCGTGCCCTTCGGCTCAGCCTTCCCCAGCCCGACCCTGTTCCCGCTGCAGCGCCTGTCCCGCTCCCTGGCCAGCGCCGCGCGCGAGATGGACCCGCGCATGGTCGTCACCGACATGTCGCCGGGCAACCCGCAACTGCGTCGACAAATCGCTCTACGCTACATGGTTGGCGGGCTGATGCTGCCCATGGAAGAGCTGCTGATCACCAACGGCGCGCTGGAAGCGCTGAACCTGTGCCTGCAAGCGGTCACCGAGCCCGGCGATCTGGTGGCCATCGAAGCCCCGGCGTTCTATGCGTGCCTGCAGATCCTCGAGCGGCTCAAGCTCAAAGCCGTGGAAATCCCGGTGCATCCGCGCGATGGCATCGACCTTGGCGTACTCGCGCAAACCCTGGCACGGCACCCGATCAAGGCTGTCTGGTGCATGACCAGCTTCCAGAACCCGATGGGCGCGACAATGCCCGAGGCGAAGAAACAGGAACTGGTTGAGCTATTGCGCAGCCATCAGGTGCCGCTGATCGAAGACGACGTCTACGCCGAACTGTATTACGGCCAACAGGCGCCGAAACCGGCCAAGGCTTTTGATACCGAAGGGCTGGTGATGCACTGCGGTTCGTTCGCCAAAAGCCTGGCCCCCGGCTACCGCATCGGCTGGGTCGCCGCCGGGCGTTATGCGCAGAAGATCGAACGGTTGAAACTCATGACGTCGCTGTGTGCGTCGATGCCGGCCCAGGCGGCCATCGCCGATTACCTGCAACACGGCGGCTACGACCGGCACCTGCGAAAACTGCGTTACGCCCTGGAAGAACAGCAAAGCGCCATGCTCGCCGCCATCGCGCGCTACTTCCCGGCACAGACTCGCGTCAGCCAACCGGCCGGCGGCTACTTTTTGTGGCTGGAATTGCCACCGCAGATGGATTCGCTGAAGTTGTTTCAGATGGCGTTGGCGCAAGGAATCAGCATTGCGCCCGGGCCGATTTTTTCACCGACCCAGCGCTTCAGGAATTGTATCCGCCTGAACTACGGCAGCCCCTGGGATGAGACGGCCGAGAAGGCGATGGAGACGTTGGGGCGGATTGTGCGGTCGTTCTGAATGATCGTTCCCACGCTCTGCGTGGGAATGCCTCTAGGGACGCTCCGCGTTCCAGCTCTCGAAAGGGACGCAGAGCGTCCCGGGCTGCATTCCCACGCAGAGCGTGGGAACGATCAGGGTTAACGCCCACCACCAAGGTCGACGAACGTCCCGGTCGCATAGGAAGCCTTGTCCGACAGCAACCACACAATCGCCTCAGCCACTTCTTCCGGACGCCCGCCCCGAGCCATCGGGATCGCCGACTCCAGCTTGCTGACCCGATCCGGGTCACCGCTCAACGCATGGAAATCGGTGTAGATGTAACCCGGGCGCACGGCGTTGACGCGGATGCCTTCGCCAGCCACTTCCTTGGACAGGCCGATGGTGAACGTATCCAGCGCACCTTTGGAGGCGGCGTAGTCGACGTATTCATTGGGCGCGCCCAGGCGTGAGGCCACCGAGGACACGTTAACGATGCTGCCACCCTGCCCGCCATGCTTGGGCGACATGCGCAGGATCGCGTGTTTCGCGCAGAGGATCGGCGCCAGGACGTTGGTCCTGAGGATCTTGAGAATACGGAACTCAGACATTTCATCGATCCGGGACTTCTGTCCGACGGTGCCGGCGTTGTTCACCAGTGCCGTGACCCGGCCCAACTCCGTGTCCACGCGATGGAACAGCGCGATCACTTCATCTTCGATGCTGACGTCAGCGCGCACCGCGATGGCTTGGGCGCCGAGGGCGCGGACTTGCTCCAGCACCGTTTGCGCAGCGGATTCGTCGGCCAGGTAGTTGATGCAGATCTTATAGCCTTGTTCGGCGGCCAACAGGGCTGTGGCGGCGCCGATACCACGGCTGCCGCCAGTGATGACGATGACTTTGTCCATGCGAAACTTCCCCCATACCAAGCGTTAGCAGTCGGGGCCAAGAATAACCGTCATCGCTGGCTTTTGCATGGGCTCACATCAATCACATCGTTCTCAACTCACCGCCAATTGCTCTGCACGCAGAATATCCACCATGAAGCGTTCAGCCGGCAGCGGGTGCCCGAGCAGGTAACCCTGAAGCGAATCACAACCGAGTTGCGTCAGGAAGTCTTGCTGCGAGTCGGTTTCCACCCCTTCGGCGACGATCCGCAACCCCAGTGCCTGGCCGAGGGCAACGATGGCGGAAACGATGGCGGCGTCATCGCTGTCACGCTCCAGATCGCGGACAAAACCACGATCGATCTTCAGTTCGTTGGCGGGCAAGCGCTTGAGGTACATCAAGCTCGAATAGCCGGTGCCAAAGTCGTCGATCGACAGGTCGACACCCATTGTCGACAGTTCCTGAAGCACCGTCATGCTCGCATCGGCATCGCTCATGGCGGTAGTTTCGGTGATCTCGAGGGTCAGGCTGTTGGCCGGCAAATGGTGAGTGGCCAAGGCTTTGGCGACGCTCTGGACCAGGCCTGCGTGGCAGAACTGCAGGGCTGAAAGGTTCACCGCGATGCGCCAGTCGGTGTACCCGAGCACGTACCACTCGCGCATCTGGCGGCAGGCTTCGTTGAGCACCCATTCGCCAATCGGAATGATCAGCCCGGTCTTTTCCGCCAGTTCGATGAACTTGTCCGGGAGCAACATGCCCTGGGTCGGATGCTCCCAGCGCAGCAATGCCTCGGCACCGACCGGCCGGCCATTGTTGGCATCGAACTTGGGTTGGTAATAGAGACTGAATTGCTGCTGATCGAGGGCGATACGCAAGTCCTGCAGCAATTGCAGCTGTTTACGCGCGTTGCTGTTCATCGAGGCATCGAAGAAGCTATAGCCGTTTTTCCCGGCGCCCTTGGCGTGATACATCGCCGCGTCGGCGTTCATCAGCAACTCTTCGGCGGTTTCACCGTTACCGGGATAAATCGCGATGCCGACACTGGCAGAAATCTGCAAGTCATGTTCGGCGACCCGGAACGAACGCGCGATCAGCCCGACCTGGCGGGCTGCCAGGCTCAATGCGTCATTCTGTTCGCCGAGCTGCACCAGTAAAACGAACTCATCACCGCCGATCCGCGCCAGGGTGTCATGGCTGCGCAAATCCTCGCGCAAGCGCAGACCGACTTCACGCAACAACAGATCGCCCATATGGTGACCGAAGGCATCGTTGACGGGTTTGAAACCGTCCAGATCGATGAACATCAACGCGAAACAACCGCCCTGCTCCTGCACCATGGACATCGCCTGATCGATGCGGTCAGCCAGCAACACGCGATTCGGCAGGCCGGTCAGGGTGTCATGCAAGGCCAGTTGAGTCAGTTCGCGGTTGGCCTCGGTCAATGAGTGGGCAAGGCTTGCGGTGCGGGCCTCAAGGCGCGCATCGAGGATCGAAGTCAACAAGGCAAGGCTCAACACTGCCAGGGTGGTGATCAGCACCAGATTGTCCAGGCCCTTGCCGTTCAGACCGCTGACGGCCGCGCCACAGAAGCTGCCATCCGGGAAACGCGCCGCCGCCATGCCGGTGTAATGCATGCCGACGATCGCGAACCCCATGATCACCGCCGCACCGCCACGGATCAGGCCGACATAAGGCGTGTGCTGGCGCAGGCGGAAAGCGATCCATAACGCGGCGCCCGAGGCGACTACGGCGATCAGCAGCGAGGCGCCGAACAGCGTCGGATCGTAATCGATACCCGGCTGCATGCGCATGGCGGCCATGCCGGTGTAGTGCATCGCGCTGATCCCGGAACCCATGACCAGCGCGCCGAATGCCAATTGCCAGGCTGGCAATTGTGGCTGGCTGACCAGCCACAGGGCAAAGCCGCAGGACAAGATGCCAGTCAGCAGTGACAGCAACGTGATGCCGACGTCGTAACCGAGGTCGATGGGCAATCTGAACGCGAGCATGCCGATGAAATGCATCGACCACACGCCAACCCCCATGGCAAAGGCGCCGCCCGCCGTCCATAGATGCACGGCCCGGCCCTTGGCCGTGGCGATGCGTTCGGTCAGGTCGAGCGCGGTATAGGAGGCGAGAATCGCCACAAAAAGCGAGATGATGACCAGCGTGGGGGAATAGCTACCGATAAGCATGAGACTACTCGCGACAGCCCCTCCGTACTGCTTCCATTCTCGGGGGGGCAAATCGGGCGATTGTACTGATTGCGCAAAAGAACGCACTGACAAAATAATCAAATGGCCATCAAGCCGATGAAACGCTTGTTTGACACCTCGCGACGGCCACGTCCAGCAGTAGCAGTAGCAGTTGCGTTGTGGCGAGGGGATTTATCCCCGTTCGGCTGCGAAGCAGTCGTTAATCCATCGGATGTGGTGTGTGACTGTAAAAAAACCGGGGCCGCTTCGCAGCCCAACGGGGATAAATCCCCTCACCACAGGTCGCAGCCCCTACTCTTTTTCGCTTACTTGCAATGCCCCATCCCAGCCACCGCCCAATGCCGCGATCAACTGCACGCTGGCAATCAACCGGCTCTGCAACAGGCTCAGCACGCTGCGTTCATTGTTCAACGCTGTGGCCTGAACGACCACCACGCCCAGATAAGCGATCACACCGGCCTTGTACTGGTTCTGGGTCAGGCGCAAGGATTCACGCGCCGCGTCCAGTGCTTCCTGGCGCACGCCCGCTTCGTCTTCCAGAACCTTGAGCTGCACCAGATAGTTTTCCACTTCACGGAAGCCATCGAGCACGGTCTGGCGGTACTTGGCCACGGTTTCGTCGTACGCCGCTTCGCTGCGGTCGACTTCCGCAGAGCGCTGGCCGCCGTCGAACAAGGTCATGGCCAATTGCGGTCCGACCGACCAGAAGCGGTTTGGCAAGCTGATCCAGTTGGCATAGGTGCTGCTGCTATAGCCACCGTTCAGACTCAAGGTGAAGTCCGGGTAATAGGCCGCCTTGGCTACACCGATGTTGGCATTGGCCGCCATCACCGAGCGTTCGGCGGAGGCGATGTCCGGGCGGCGCTCGAGCAATTGCGAAGGCAGGCTCAGCGGTATCTCGGGCAACGCGGGAATGTCTTTGGTTTCAGCGAGGCTGAACTCGGCCGGCGGTAGCCCGATCAGTACGGCGATGGCATTCTCGAATTGAGCACGCTGCCAGATCAGATCGACCCTGTCAGCCTGGGTGCTTTTAAGCTGGGTCTGGGCCTGCGCCACCGCGTCCTTGCCGGAAACACCCGCGCGGTACTGGTTTTCAGTCATTGTCAGCGAGCGCTGATAGGCCTCGACCGTCGCTTCCAGCAGGCGTTTCTGCTCGTCGATCACCCGCAATTGCAGGTAGTTCTGCACCAGTTCCGACTGCTGGCTCAAGCGCATCGCCGCCAGATCGGCATAACTCGCCTCGGCGTTGGCGGTGTCGGCTTCAAGGCCTCGGCGCAACTTGCCCCAAACGTCGGCCTCCCAACTGACGCCGGCCTGTGCGGTGTAAGTGTCGCGAATCCCGCTGGAAGAACTGGTCAGGCTCGAACTGCTGCTGCCGGTGCCCTGGCTGGAGCGGTTTTTCCCGACGGTCAGGTCCACGGTCGGGAAAAACGCGCCACGGGCACTGCGCACCAAGGCCTGGGCCTGACGGTACTGGGCTTCGGACTGCGCGACGGTCTGGTTGGCACTGTTTAGCTTTTCGATCAGGCCATTGAGCTGCTGATCGCCATACAACTCCCACCAGGCGCCACGGGCCAGGGAATCGCTGGGATTGGCCTGACGCCAGCCTGCCGCTTCCTTGTATTGCGCCGGCGCAGCCGCTTGCGGGCGCTGGTAATCCGGGCCGATGGCGCAGGCGCTGAGCATCGCCACGCACAGCGCCAGGCTCAACAAACGCGAGCCTCGGGCCGTTACCAGCGGTGCAGCCAGAGTGATAAGCGAACGGTCAGTCATAGCGGAGTTTCCAGAGCAGCATCGGTACGCACCCCACGCCAGTGGTTGAAGCGATGGCGCAGTTTGTCGAGATAGAGGTAAACCACCGGGGTGGTGTAAAGGGTCAGCACCTGGCTGAAAACCAGTCCGCCAATGATCGTCAGGCCCAGTGGCTGACGCATTTCCGCACCTTCGGCACGGCTCAGCAGCAACGGCAACGCGCCGAGGATCGCCGCGAGGGTGGTCATCAGAATCGGCCGCAGACGTTGCAGGCAAGCGCTGCGAATCGATTCCAGCGGCGCCATGCCCTGATGCCGTTCCAGCTGTAAGGCCAGGTCGATCATCAGAATGGCGTTTTTCTTCACCACGCCGATCAGCAGGAACAGCCCAAGCAACGAAATCAGGCTGAACTCACCGCCCAGCGCGTAAATCGACAGCAACGCGCCAACCCCGGCCGATGGCAAGGTCGAAAGAATAGTCAGCGGATGGATGTAGCTTTCATACAGCACACCGAGCACCAGATACACCGCCACCAGCGCTCCGAGAATCATCCACGGCTGGCTCTTCTGGGTCGCGGCAAAGGCGTCGGCAGTGCCGGCCATTTTCACGATCACGTCTTCCGGCATACCCAGTCTGGCGATAGCCCGCTCGATGGCCGCCGTGCCCTGCTCCACCGCCACGCCTTCGGCCATGTCGAAGGAAATGCTCTCGGAGGCGAATTGGCCTTCATGGCTGACGCGGTCGTCTTCCAGGCTGTTTTCGTAATGAGCGATGGTCGAGAGCGGAATCCGCGCACCGTCAGCGGTGATCACCTGAACCTGTTTGAGGGTGATCGGGTCCTGGGCATATTTCGGATTGACCTCCATGACCACCTGATACTGGTTAAGGCTGTCGTAAATCGTCGAAATCTGCCGCTGGCTATAGGCGTTGTTCAGCACCGCGGTGACCATGTCCATGTCGACGCCCAGGCGTTTGGCCTGATCGCGGTCGACGATCAGGGTCACCTGTTGGGCGCCGCGCCCTTCACGGGCGTCAATCGCGGTCAGTTCCGGCAACGCCTTGAGTGCGGTAACAACTTTCGGATACCACTCGCGCAACTCGCCAAGGTCGGCGCTTTGCAGGATGTAGGAATACTGGGACGTGGTCTGTTCACGACCGCCCCCAAACTGCAGGTCCTGATCGGCCATCAGCATCAGCTGTGCACCGGCGACCTTGGGCATTTCCTTGCGCAGGCGCTCAATGACCTTTTGCGCAGAAATGTTGCGTTCCTTGATCGGTTTCAGCCGCACCAGCATGAAGGCGTTGTTGGTGCCGTTGGTGCCGCCGATGAAGCCGGCAACGCTTTGCACCGCGTCATCCTTGAGCACGGCGCGGCGGAAGGTTTCCATTTTTGGCTGCATCACATTGAATGACAATCCGTCGTCACCGCGCACGAAACCGATCAGTTGGCCGGTGTCCTGCTGAGGCATAAATGTTTTAGGAACAACGACATACAGCGCAATGTTAACGCCGACTGTCACGATCAGGCTAAGCAACGTCAACCGGCGGTGACGCAGCACCCAGTCAAGGCTTGTGGCGTATTTGCCGACCATCCACTCGTTGGCGCGCTGGCTCCAGCGCTGCAAACGGTTTTCCTCACCCGGCGTATGCGGCTTGAGCCAGCGGGCGCAGAGCATCGGCGTCAGCGTCAAGGAGACCACCAGCGACACCACGATGGACGCCGCCAACGTGATGGAAAACTCGCGAAACAGGCTTTCGACAATCCCGCCCATAAACAGGATCGACAGGAACACCGCCACCAGCGAGGCGTTCATCGACAGCAAGGTGAAGCCGACTTCCTGCGCCCCGAGGTACGCGGCCTTCATCGGCGGTACGCCTTTGTCGATGTGCCGGGAAATGTTCTCCAGCACCACAATGGCATCGTCCACCACCAGCCCGGTGGCCAGAATCAGCGCCATCAGCGACAGGTTGTTCAGGGAGAATCCGTATAGGTACATCACCGCAAAGGTGCCGACCAGCGACACAGGCACCGCAAGGGTCGGAATCAACGAGGCGCGGAAGTTACCGAGGAACAGGAACACCACCAGAATCACCAGCGCCACGGCAATCAGCAGGGTCATTTCCGCTTCGTGCAAGGTCGCCTTGATCACCGGCGACCGGTCCATCGCCACGTTCAGCTTCACGCTGGCCGGCAAAACGGCCTGCAACGCTGGCAGTTGAGCCTTGATTTCGTTGACCGTCTCGATGATGTTGGCGCCGGCCTGGCGGTTGATCACCAGCAGTACCGCCGCATCGTTGTTGAAGAAGCCGCTGTTGTAGCGGTCTTCGACGCCGTCGCTGACCTTGGCCACGTCCTTCAGGCGCAGGGCCGCGCCGTCCGCGTAGTGAATGATCAGCGACTCGTAATCCTTGGCTTTCTCAAGTTGATCGTTGGCCTGAACCTGCCACAGCCTCTGGGCATCTTCGACCGAGCCTTTGGGCCTGCGCACGTTGGCGTTGGCGATGGTGTTGCGCACATCGTCCAGCGCCACGCCGTACTGGTTGAGCGCCTGCGGTTCGAGTTCGATGCGCACCGCCGGCAGGGAACTGCCACCGATTTGCACTTCACCGACGCCCTGCACCTGGGACACGCTCTGGGACAGAATCGTCGAGGCCAAATCGTAGAGCTGGCCCTTTTCCAGTACGTCGGATGTCAGTGACAGCACCATGACCGGCGCTTGGGACGGGTTGACCTTCTTGTAGGTCGGCATACTGCGCATCCCGCTCGGCAGCAAATTGCGCGAAGCGTTGATCGCCGCCTGCACTTCCCGCGCCGCGCCGTTGATGTCGCGGTCCAGGTCGAACTGCAAAATCACCCGGGTCGAGCCCTGACTGGAGCGGCTGCTCATGGTGTTGACCCCGGCGATGGCGCCGAAGGAGCGTTCCAGTGGAGTGGCCACCGTCGAGGCCATGACTTCCGGGCTCGCACCGGGCAGACTCGCCTGGACCACGATCACCGGGAAGTCCATCTGCGGCAGCGGCGATACCGGCAACAAGCCGAAGCTCACACCGCCCAGCAGCAGAATCGCCAGGCTCAGCAACATCGTTGCGACCGGGCGCTTGATGAAGGGTCCGGACAGGTTCATGGCTGTTCTGCCGCTTCCACGGCTTCAGGCTTGCGACCCCAGCGCCGACCGAGGCGGTCGAAGTACAGGTAGATGACCGGAGTGGTAAACAGCGTCAGCACCTGACTCACCAACAAGCCACCCACCATCACCAGACCCAACGGTTGACGCAGTTCCGCGCCGGAACCAGTCGCCAGCATCAGTGGCACCGCGCCGAACAACGCGGCCAGCGTGGTCATCAGAATCGGCCGGAAACGCAGCAGCGCCGCCTGATAGATCGCTGTTTCCGGGTCCATGCCCTGATTGCGCTCAGCGTCGAGGGCGAAGTCGATCATCATGATCGCGTTCTTTTTCACGATACCGATCAACAAAATGATGCCGATGATCGCGATCATGCCCAGATCATTGCCGCTCAACAGCAACGCCAACAAGGCGCCGACCGCCGCCGAGGGCAAGGTCGAGAGAATGGTGATCGGGTGGATGTAGCTCTCGTAGAGCACGCCGAGCACGATGTACATGGTGACCACCGCCGCCAGAATCAGCAGCAAGGTGCTCGACAGCGACGCCTGGAATGCCTCGGCCGCGCCCTGGAACTGGGTCTGCACGCCAATCGGCATGCCGATGTCCTTCTGCACCTGGTCGATGATCTCCACCGCATGCCCCAGCGCCACGCCGGGCGCGAGGTTGAAGGACATCATCACCGCCGGAAACTGCCCGATATGAGTGATCGCCAGTTGGGCCTGACGCTCCTCCATGTGCGCCAGACTGGACAGGCGCACTTGCCCGCCATCGGTGGTTTTCACGTGAATCTGGTTCAGCGCCTCCGGGCCGATCCTCTCGCCCGACTGCGATTGCAGCACCACGCGGTACTGGCTGGCCTGGGTGTAGATGGTGGAAATCTGTCGCTGACCGAAGGCGTCGTACAGCGCATCAGTGATGTTCGACACCGACACACCGACCCGCGACGCCGCATCGCGGTCAATCACCAGATAGACCTGTAGGCCTTTGTCCTGCAAATCGCTGGCAACGTCGGTCAGCTCTGGCCGTTGGGCCAGGGCGTCCACCAGACGACCGCTCCACAGAGTGAGCAACTCCGAGTCCGGCGACGACATGCTGAACTGATATTGAGTCCGGCTGACGCGGTCTTCGATGGTCAGGTCCTGCACCGGTTGCATGAACAGGCGAATGCCGGTGAGTTTGTCCAGTTCCGGTTGCAGGCGTGCAATCACCTCGGTGGCGCTCAGGTCGCGATTGCTGTGGGATTTGAGGTTGATCAGCAGACGGCCGCTGTTCAGCGTCGAGTTGTCACCGTCGACGCCAATGTAGGACGACAGGCTCTCCACCGCCGGATCCGCCAGGATCACTTTGGCCAGTTCCTGCTGACGTTCGCTCATGGCCGCAAAGGAAATCGACTGCGGTGCTTCGGAAATACCCTGGATCACCCCGGTGTCCTGCACCGGGAAAAAGCCCTTTGGCACCACCATGTAAAGGAACACGGTCAACGCCAGTGTGCCGATGGCCACCATCAGGGTCAGCGGTTGATGCTTGAGAACCCACTTTAACTTGCGCCCGTAAGCCGCGATCATCCAATCAATTGTGGCGCCGCTGGCCCGGTAAAAACGGCCCTGCTCTTCTTCCTTCGGCTCACGTTTGAGCAAACGCGCGCACATCATCGGCGTCAGGGTCAGGGAGACGACAAGGGAAATCAGGATCGCCACCGCCAGAGTGATAGCAAATTCACGGAACAGCCGCCCCACTACGTCGGCCATGAACAGCAGCGGGATCAGTACGGCGATCAGCGACAGGGTCAGGGAGATCAGGGTGAAGCCGATCTGCTTGGCGCCCTTGAGCGCCGCATTCAGGGGGCTGTCGCCCTCTTCGATAAATCGGGAAATGTTCTCCAGCATGACGATCGCATCATCCACCACGAAACCGGTGGCGATGGTCAGTGCCATCAGGGTCAGGTTGTTGACCGAGAAGCCCGCGAGGTACATCACGCCGAAGGTGCCGATCAATGACAGTGGCACGGCCACTGACGGAATGATCGTGGCGCTGGCCCGACGCAGAAACAGGAAGGTCACCATCACGACCAGCGCAATGGCGATCAACAATTCGTGCTGCACGTCGGTGACCGAGGCGCGGATGGTCTGGGTGCGGTCAGTCAGCACGGTCACTTCGAGACCGGCCGGCAGGTTGTCAGTGATGCTCGGCAGCAGGGCTTTGATCCGGTCAACCACTTCGATGACGTTGGCGCCAGGCTGACGCTGGATGTTCAGCAGCACGGCCTGGTTTTCATTGGCCCACGCCGCCAGACGTTCGTTTTCCGCGCCATCGACGATCTCTGCCACATCCTTGAGCCGCAACGGTGCGCCGTTGGCGTAGGCGAGGATCAGGTTGGCGTAGTCCTTGGGCGAGGTCAGTTGATCGTTTGCATCGAGCATCGACACCCGGGTCGGGCCGTCGAAATTGCCCTTGGGCTGGTTGACGTTGGACGCACCGATCAAGGTGCGTACGTCCGACAGGTTCAAGCCATTGGCCGCCAGCGCCTCAGGGTTGACCTTGATCCGCACCGCCTGACGCTGGCCGCCAGCAATGCTGACCATGCCGACGCCGCTGATCTGGGCAATTTTCTGCGCCATGCGCGTGTCGACCAAGTCATTGAGCTTGGGCAGCAGCATGGTCTTGGAGGTGATGGCCAGGGTCAGCACCGGGGTGTCCGCCGGGTTGACCTTGTTGTACACCGGCGGCGCCGGCAGGTCCTTGGGCAGCAAATTGGTCGCAGCGTTGATCGCCGCCTGCACCTGCTGCTCGGCGACGTCCATGTTGATGTCGAGGCTGAAACGCAGGGTCAGCACTGAAGCGCCGCCGGAACTGGTCGAGGCCATCTGGGTCAGGCCGGGCATCTGCCCGAATTGACGCTCAAGGGGCGCCGTCACGGCGCTGGTCATCACATCCGGGCTGGCACCGGGATACAGCGTCATGACGCGGATGGTCGGGTAATCGACCTGAGGCAATGCCGACACCGGCAACAGCCGATAGGCGATCACGCCGGCCAGGATAATGGCCAGCATGCTCAGGGTCGTGGCGACCGGGCGAAGGATGAACAGCCGCGAGATGTTCATGCGCCGCCCTTTTTCGCCTTGTCGGTGGTCGTCGCGTCAGGCGTCGAAGCGGCCGATTTGCCTTGCAGGTGCCCGGTCGGGGTGGTCGGTACATCCTTGGTGTCGTTGACCACTTCCACTTCGCTGCCTTCCTTCAAGCGGTCGGTGCCTTCAAGGACCACGCGATCCCCAGGGGCCAGGCCTTCGGTAACCACGGTGTTTTCACCATCACTGGCGCCGACTTTCAACTGACGAATCGCGACTTTCTTGTCACCGTCCAGGGCGTAGACAAACGTGCCGTTGGTGCCGAACTGAATCGCTGCCGAAGGTGCGAGCACCACGTCTTTGAGGGTGTCGGCCAGCAGGTGGACGTTGACGAACTGGTTCGGGAACAGCGCCTGATCGCGGTTTTCGTAACGCGCCTTGAATTTCAGGGTGCCGGTGGTGACGTCGATCTGGTTGTCCAGGCTCTGCAAGACGCCAGTGGCCTGCAACTTGGTGTCGCCACGGTCCCAGGCTTCGGCGGGCAGTTTGGCGCCGGTGCGATAACGGGCCAGCACGGTCTCCAGGCTGTTTTCCGGCAAGGTGAAGGCAACGCTGATCGGTTGGGTCTGGGTGATGATCACCAGGGCGGTGGTGTCGTTGGCTGCCACCAGGTTGCCGACATCCAGCTGACGCAAGCCCACACGCCCGGCAATCGGGGCGCGGATTTTGGTGAATTCCAGATTGAGCTTGGCGTCGTTGACCGCCGCCTGATTGGTTTTGACCGTGCCCCGATACTGGCCCACCAGCGCTTCGGCGGTGTCCAGGGTCTGCTTGGCGATGCTGTCTTCGCGATACAGGCCGCGATAGCGTTCCACATCGACCTGGGCGTTTTTCAGTTGTGCCTGGTTCTGCAGCAAGGTGCCTTCGGCCTGAAGCAAGGCGTTCTGGTAAGGACGCGGGTCGATTTCAGCCAGCAGATCGCCAGCCTTGACCATCTGCCCTTCCTCGAATGAAATCTTCATCAGTTCACCACCGACGCGGCTGCGCACATTAATGGTGTTCAGCGCCGTCACGGTGCCCAGCGCCTTGTAGTACAGCGGGAAGTCGCCCTTGACCGCCGGCGCGACACGCACTGGAACCGGCCCGGTCGCCCCGCCGAAACCCGGGCGCATCCCCCCCGACTTGCCGGTATGCCCGGCAACGGCTTTTTGCCCTGCGCCCTCTTTTTGGGCAGTGCCAGCGGGCCAGAACTTCCAGCACAGGCCAGCGATGACCAACAGGACAAGCAGGCCGAACAGCCAGCGACGGGGACTACGGGAAACGGAGGATTGCATGGAATGATCAACCATTGGGCGCGTGGGCTTCTTCTACAGGAGGCTGAACGATAAGCACTGGCGGGCATTAAGCAAAGCGGCTTTACCGGCAATTTACCTTCGGCTTACGTAACAGGATGTTTTGCCAAGACACTGAATCACAAATGAAAACGGCCTGGACAGTGCCAGGCCGTTAACAATTGTAAAACTAGACTTACTTCAGAACAGCAAGTGCCGCTTCGTAGTTCGGTTCTTCAGCGATTTCCTTGACCAGTTCGCTGTGCAGAACGTTGTCGTTTTCGTCCAGAACCACGACGGCACGGGCGGTCAGGCCTTTGAGCGGGCCGTCAGCGATGGCAACGCCATAGTTCTCGATGAACTCGGCACCGCGCAGGGTCGACAGGTTCTGTACGTTTTCCAGGCCTTCGGCGCCGCAGAAGCGCGCTTGAGCGAACGGCAGGTCAGCGGAGATGCACAGTACGACCGTGTTGGCGACATCGCTGGCCTGGGCGTTGAACTTGCGAACCGACGTCGCGCAGGTTGGGGTATCGACGCTTGGGAAGATGTTCAGCACTTTGCGCTTGCCGGCGAAGCTCGCCAGGGTCACGTCGGACAGATTGCCGGCAACCAGGGAAAAGGCTGGCGCCTTGGAACCGGCTTGTGGCAGTTGGCCGTTGACTTGAACCGGGGAGCCTTTAAGAGTGACTTGAGCCATGAACGGAGTCCTTCTGAACGTTGTTGTAGAGAATTTTGAAGAGGCCGAAGTTAACCACGAAATGGCCCGACGACCTATGCCCAGATACAAATTGTGAAGTATCGCCCTCTAAACTGGATACAACTCCAACAATCAACACAATTCCCTTGTGGGAGCGGGCTTGCTCCGGGCGGCGTTCCGACGAATACAGTGTGCCAGTCAAAGCAGATGTCGACTGACACGACGCCTTCGCGAGCAAGCCCGCTCCCACAGGGTCGGTGTACAGCGTACCGCCCTCGCCAGCCGCAACCAGGCGTTCATGACGAAAGGCAGCCAGCGTTGTCGATTCAGGCGACGGCCATTCGACTAGTCTGTGAGTCACTCACATCCAGCGGAGATAAGACCATGCGATTCATGATCATTGTGAAAGCCAGCCCCGACTCCGAGGCCGGTGTGATGCCCAGCAAAGAACTGATGACTGCGATGGGCAACTACAACGAGGAATTGACCAAGGCCGGCATCCTCATCGACTGCGATGGCCTGCAGCCCAGTAGCAAAGGCGCCCGTGTACGTTTCTCGGGTGACCAGCGCACGGTGATCGATGGCCCGTTCGCCGAAACCAAGGAGCTGATCGCCGGCTATTGGTTATGGGAGGTAAAGTCGAAAGAGGAAGCCATCGAATGGGTCAAGCGCTGCCCGAACCCGATGCCGGGGACAGAGGCCGAGATCGAAATTCGCCCGGTGTACTCGGCCGAGGATTTCGGTTCCGAGTTCACGCCTGAGCTGCGTGAGCAGGAAGAGCGAATTCGGGCGCAGGCGAAGAAGAGCTGAGTAGGTGATCCCTGTGGAAGCGGGCTTGCTCGCGAAGGCGTTGTTTCAGCCTACATATCTATTGGCTGGGCAATCGCTTTCGCAGGCATGCTTGCGATACATGTCTGCGATATAAATTCAACCCTCAACATGACCTGGCTGTCGACTCATCATTGACAGTCATTGCAATTCGCTTATTTCCAATCATTCTAAACAACTGTCAAGAATGACAGTTACGCGAAAAGAATTTCTTTTTTTTAATGAGCGTTCCCCCGTTTGCCGGAGAGACATATCCAATGTTTAGCTCATCGATCTTCTTTTCTGAAAGTCCACGTGCGGTGCCTCGCGACTGTGCCAGTACTTGGTATGTAACCTCACCCGGCAAAGAGTTAAAGGAAATTCAGGTCCAAGTACAAGTACAAAACCAACCCACACAAAATATCGCCGTCAGCGTGACGTTACCATCTGGCTTTCACTACGCCGACGGCACCTATGGCAAACAGGTATTCCATCCTGACGCGAACGGAAAAATAAACCTTCAAGGTTTGACGTGTGAAGCAGCTGTTTCCAATGGCCAATACTGGTTGCTCGCCGAGCATTCGGATGGCCAGGCATGGGCTGAAATTATCGTTCAAGCGGATACGATTCCTACTCCGGGGCAGGCTTACGAGACTGTTTTCAATTCGGACGGGAGTCGCGCGTATGTCAACTCTGCTATAGATAGCGATTTCACTATTTCGATCATAGATACAAAAAGCCAAACAATTATTGCCAGCCTTGACGACGTAGACAGCCCAAGTGGAATCGCTCTAAGCCCGGACGAAAACCATCTCTATATTTGTCATTATTTTCCTAACACACTTTCAGTGGTAGACACTCGAACACTATCGACTGTAGGAGTACTCCCGCTAGGAGTTTATCCGTCGAATATTTTTTGCATCCGAATAACGCCCTTGCTTATATAAAAGGAGAAAATAGGATCCTGGTTGTCGATTTGGACAGACTTAGAGTCGTTACCACGATCAATACCGGCAATGTAAATGGCCTTGTATTTGGTCCCAACTCGAAGGCCTACGCCCTCGTTTTTGACGCACCTTTTGTTGAAAGCGTTGTTAAAGTCCTTGACACCCGCGACCACCTTGTCACCAGAACCCTTCCCCTTGGCGGAGTCGCCTCCAGGATCGGCATCAGTACAGATAGCCTTAGCGTTTATGTACCTATTTTTACTAGGGGACCATTTGATCCAGGCTCCTGGATTGCCGTCATCGACACATTGGTGGATGGGTTCCGGAATAATATTGAACATGGGGAAGTCGGCTTGGTAGAATTTGGCGTCAGCCCGGACGGGAAGCGACTCTATACTGCCAATTCGACCCCATTCGTCTTTAGCATTGATCTTCAGAGCTTGGCAGTGAAAAGTATTCCATTAGGTAACAACATCAGACCCTATTATCTTTCCGTGAGCCCTGACAATACTTGGATCTATGGCGGGGATCTTGGCAACGATAGATTGTTTGCACTGAACGTAAAAGAATAACTTAATAGGATATATTCGGCGCCCCCCCATCTTTTTCCCACAGGGTAATTAAGCGCTGCACAGCAGCGCTTAATTCGCTCTGAATTGATCACCATAGATGAACTGCTGTGTGTGTGCAGATAACGAAATCGAGATTCGCCGGGTGTATTCCGCCGAAGATTTCGGTGTCGGGTTCATGCAGGAGTTGCCGGAACAGTAATCGCGAGTGCGGGCGCAGTCGAAAAAGAACTGAACAGTTCGAACAGAGGATCTACCTGATTAGATGATCAATTCTTCCTTAAGAAGCGCTGTCGATTCAGGTGATGGCCATTCGCAGCCACAAAACCGGTAAAGGCGTTTTAACTGACAAATCGAATCCGACGGTGTGAGGTGGCTGCTCCACCCAACGGGGACCACGAATCCCTCCCTTCGACTGGCGAACACCGCGTTAACTGCTAGCTTCAACAGACGTGCCCTACAGGCTTGAAAGGAAGGAGATTACGCAGTAATGGTCGAGAAGTGCCGGGTCGTCCAATGAGCCACTAATGAATGGGGGAAACGGAGAATCAGCACTCGCCCTATCCAAACGGCGCTACAGTACCGGTGAAATAACAGGCAACAGTTCACGCTGTTCACCGGGATCAACGTCATCTTCGGCAAATGAGGACTTTGATATGCACATTGCAATTCGCGCAGCCGGTTTCAGCCTGATGACGATGTTCGTAAGTTGCGGCGTCGGTGCCCAGGAGCTTGATACGCGGATCGCCAAGATCGCGATGGAACACGAAATGCCAGCCCATGAATCGATCGCCAGGCTATGCCGAACTGGACTGCCAACAGGCGATTCGACGATGGGCCTCTCAGCCTCAACACATCATTTAGACTTGAGCTTCAAATACGACTGATGCAGATCTGAGACCCAGCCATCGATCACACCCTTCACGTCATCAGCCTTCATGACCTGAGACTCGTTTTCCAAGGGTTTGCCTCACCCTCGGCGTTTTGCTATTGGCCATAGCGGGCATCGGCTGGTTTCTGTTCAGCAGCAAACCGGCCCCCGTGAGCTAGCCCCACGGCCCAGCCTCCAACCACCTGGAATGGACGGCAAAAAAAGGCGATCTGGTCCATGCCGGTTTTGCCGTCGACCTGAAGGACAAGAGCGCCACTGTCGAAATCGAAACCTGCGCCCGCTGCCACTCGCGCCGCGCGCCACTGGGCGACGGCTTCACCGCCGACAAGCGTCTGATGGATGACTACCTGCCGTGCCCCCTGACCCGCGAGTTGTACAGCGGCAAGGTCGATGAAGCCTGCCAAGAGCTGGAACGGCTGCTGAAAGTGCACCCGGCCAATCGCAATGCCCGGTTGTCGTTGATCCAGTACTACCTGGATAACGGGCAGGAACCCAAGGCGCAGGTGCTGTTGCAGGGCTGGAAGAAAATGAACAGGGGGGATCCGGCGTTGAAGTGATCTGGAGTACATCCTTGAGATCCACCCCCTCACCCCAACCCTCTCCCCACGGGGGCGAGGGGAAAGGGAGCCGATCTTCAAGCCTTTCAAAACCGGAGATCGACTCGAAATTTCAGGTCGATATAACTCGAAAAAACTCCTCGGCCAGTCCCCTCTACCCCTTGGGGCGGTCCGACGTTTCGGGAGGGTTAGGGTGAGGGGTGGATCTAAATAACACCGCACATCCTCACCAGGACGATCCACTCTTGGCCGCCAACTCCCGCCGACTATTCGCCCGCATCGCCTTGATCAACGACACCGTGCCCACCAGCAAAATCGCCGCACCGAACAGTAAGTCAATGTTGTACAGCTGAAAGTCCTGCAACGGCCCCACCAGAAACACCCGGATCGCCCCGATACTCACCAGCGTGGCCAGAAAATCAATGCCTGGCTCGTCGCGATAAAACACGTGCATCAACGGCAGGCAAATGACCAGCAGCAACAGCAAGACAATCACCTTGAACGAGCCCTTGCGCTCGACGCTGAACGCGCATTCATTGGCGGCGTAAGGTTTGTAATCCTCGTCGCGCACCAGCGAGTTTTTCTCATTGATGTACTCGACCCGGTTGTACTTTTGAATAGGCGTAAAGGTGTTCGACATCTCCATCACCGTGGTGATGTGGCGGAAGCGCAAGTCGATGCGCTCATTGCCCTTGAGGTAATACAGCACCGGTTTATAGCCATAGCGGTAGGTGTCGAAGGGAAACTCGGTGGCGCGCCCCTGCACGCCAATCGGGCGTGGCTCGAGCTCCGCGTAGGCGCTTTTGTTGTCTGAGGCGAGGTTACGGCTCAGGGGTTTGATCCTGACCTGTTCGAGGAAAATCGGCGTGGCGCCGTAGGACCATTGCAGCGGTTCCAGGCGCAAGCGCAGCTCGTTACGGCCCAGGTCGTAGCGGTTGAAGGTGCGTTCGGAAACAATCACCGCGCCGCTGAGCATGAACTCGCCACGCAGGTTGTTGGTGATGCGCAGGGTCAGCTGATCCTTGCCCAGCGACAGCGCATCGGCAGCCGGTGGCGTGCCGCACCAGGCGTAACTGTCGAACGCGCCACCCAACTGCCCGCCGCGGTTTTCCTGAAACACATAAAAGTAACCGCCCCATAGAGTCAACATCAGAAGTAACGCGGTTAACCCTAAAATCTTCTTGCCCACACTCAAACCAGACTCCTTTCGGTACGACTTCCTTATGAGATGCGGACTCTACCAAAGTGACATCATCGACCCAAGCGAAACCCTCAACGTCGCCTGAACAACGGCCGCGGTTCAATCACCGAACGCCCATACAGCACGCTCATCCCCGCCAGGCCCTTGAGCGCATCTTCGGCGGACTTGTCCTCACGCACCGCAAAGCTGTCGAACCCGCATTGACGCATGTGGCTGAGTTGATCGCGCAGTACGTCGCCGACCGCGCGTAACTCGCCCGTCCAGCCCAATCGAGTGCGCAGCAAGTACGCCTGGCTGTAACCGCGACCATCACGGAAACTCGGAAAATCCAGGGCAATCAGCGGCAGGTGTGAAAACCACGGTTTGAGGCTTTCCACCTCATCGTCCGGCCCCAACCACACGCCCTTTTGCGGTGGCCCTTCAAGCCAACGGGCCAACGGCAGAATCACCGCACCCGCCGGCCATTCATCGTTGACATTCCTGACCAGGGTCCAGGGATCATCAGCGACAATCCGCGCCACACCCTCCTCCAGCCGCAGCAAATTGTTCATGCCGACACCTCCAGCAGCTTCGGATAGACCTGCTCTTTGAACGGTTCCAGACCGATGCGCTGCAAGGTGTCGACAAACACTTCCTCACTCTCGCGGTAATTGACGAACGTGGCGATGATTTGCTCGATCACCTCGGGCACTTCGGCGGCGCTAAAAGACGGGCCGATGACTTTTCCCAATGCGCTGTTCTTGCCCTGAGCACCGCCGAGGGTGATCTGGTACCACTCGCTGCCGTTCTTATCGACCCCCAGAATGCCTATGTTGCCGATGTGGTGGTGGCCGCAGGCGTTCATGCAGCCAGAGATGTTCAGGCTGATGTCGCCCAGATCATGCAGATAGTCGAGGTCTTCGAAGCGTGCCTGTATGGCTTGCGCGATGGGGATTGACTTGGCATTGGCCAGCGCGCAGAAGTCGCCGCCGGGGCAGGCGATGATGTCGGTCAGCAAGCCGATATTGGCGCAGCCCAGGCCCTGTTCGCAGGCCAGGCACCAGAGCGAGTAGAGATCAGCCTTGGGCACGTCGGGCAACACAATGTTCTGTTCATGGGCGATGCGAATTTCGCCAAAACCGAACTGCTCGGACCAACGGGCAACCGCCTCCATTTGCTCGGCCGTGACATCACCCGGCGGCGAGGCAATACCCGGTTTGGTCGACAGCACCACGCTGGCATAGCCCGGCACTTTGTGCGGCTGAACGTTGCGCGACACCCAGCGGGCGAAGGCCGGGTTTTCGGAAAGGCGTGTGCCGAAATCAAGGTCGGTGTCCGCCAGAGCGCGATAGTCCGGCGGCACAAAAGCACTGGCCACGCGCTCATACTCGACATCGGTCAACTGCGCCGGGCCGTCCTTGAGGTACTGCCATTCCTCCTCCACTTCCCGGGCAAAGGCTTCGATGCCCAGCGCCTTGACCAGAATCTTGATCCGCGCTTTGTACTTATTGTCGCGCCGACCGTGGCGGTTGTAGACCCGCAGCACCGCCTCGACGTAGGACAGCAGGTGCTGCCACGGCAACCCTTCGCGAATCTGTAAACCAAGGATCGGCGTGCGCCCCAACCCGCCGCCGACGATGACCCGCAGCAACATCTGTCCGTCGGGTCCCGGGTAAAGATAGAGGCCGATGTCATGCATCATGATCGCCGCCCGGTCCTGCTCCGCCGAGCAGATAGCGATCTTGAACTTGCGTGGCAGGAACAGGAATTCCGGGTTGATGGTCGACCACTGCCGGAGGATTTCCGCCAGCGGTCGCGGGTCGATCATTTCATCCGCAGCCACCCCGGCAAAGGCTTCGGTGGTGATGTTGCGCACGCAGTTGCCGGAGGTCTGGATCGCGTGCATTTCCACTTGCGCCAGGCGTTCGAGGATGTCCGGCACCTGGGCCAGTTCGATCCAGTTGAACTGCATGTTCTGCCGCGTGGTGAAGTGGCCGTAGCCACGGTCGTAATCCCGGGCGATGCTCGCCAGCGTGCGCATTTGCGGCGCGCTTAACGTGCCGTAAGGAATCGCCACGCGCAGCATGTAGGCGTGTTTTTGCATGTACAGACCGTTTTGCAAACGCAGCGGCAGGAATTCTTCTTCGCTCAACTCCTGCGCCATGAAGCGTTCGACCTGATCGCGAAACTGCGCGACCCGCTCAAAGACCAGGGCCCGGTCATAGTCATCGTACTGATACATGTGGCTACCTCATCAGGATTGATCGGGCTCTGCACAACCCCTGTGGGAGCGACCTGTGGCGAGGGGATTTATCCCCGTTGGGTCGCGAAGCGGCCCCGCGTCCGTCCAGACAGATCCTTTTGTCCGGATTGACGACTGCTTCGCAGCCGAACGGGGCGGTGCGACGTTTCGCTATATCCCCTCACCACAGGTCGCTCCCACAGGGATTTGGGTGAGTTAGAAGCTCTATGGCCCGTTTTCTTGAGGTGACTATGGACCTGCGGCGCAATGCGTTACAGATTCAGTTGGACGCTAAAAAACCGTATCAGGTTGTGGCAGATGGCCGCAGGGTTACCTTAAGTCTGATCCGCATAAATGATGTTTTCCTGAGCCTGTTTTGTTTTTCGCAAGGTTTCTACAGTGCACGACATGCCAGTCCGGGTGGCCTGGCAAGACTTTGCAACCGTGGAAGCATTGACCATGAGCACAGCAACAATCGGACAGGCCTACAACTACAAGGTCGTCCGCCAATTCGTCGTGGCAACCGTGGTTTGGGGTGTCGTGGGGATGGCGATGGGGGTGTGGATCGCCTCGCAACTGGTGTGGCCGCAGATGAACCTCGACCTGCCATGGACCACCTTCGGCCGCTTGCGCCCATTGCACACCAGCCTGGTGATTTTCGGCTTTGCCGGCAGCGCGCAATTCGCCGCCAGTTACTACGCGGTACAGCGTACCTGCCAAGTGCGGCTGTTTTCGGACAAGCTTGCGGCATTCACTTTCTGGGGCTGGCAATCGGTGATTGTGGTGATGCTGATCACCCTGCCCCTGGGCTACACCACCACCAAGGAATACGCCGAGATCGAGTTCTCCGGCGCGGTGTGGATGACCGTGGTCTGGGTCGCGTATGCCATCGTCTTTTTCACCACCGTGGTGCAGCGCAAGACCAAGCACATCTACGTCGGCAACTGGTTCTTCGGCGCGTTTATCGTGGTGATCGCCATGTTGCACGTGGTCAATCACCTGGCGATTCCGGTGGACTGGTTCAAGTCCTATCCGGTGTATTCCGGGGCGACCGACGCCATGGTGCAGTGGTGGTACGGGCACAACGCGGTGGGTTTCTTCCTGACCACCGGGTTCCTGGGGATGATGTATTACTTCGTGCCGAAACAGGTTGGGCGGCCGGTGTATTCCTATCGCTTGTCGATTGTGCACTTCTGGGCGCTGATCACCCTGTACATCTGGGCCGGCCCGCATCACTTGCACTACACCGCGCTGCCGGACTGGGCGCAGTCGCTCGGCATGGCGATGTCGCTGATCCTGCTGGCACCGAGCTGGGGCGGGATGATCAACGGCATGATGACGCTCTCGGGGGCCTGGCATAAATTGCGCACCGACCCGATCCTGCGCTTTCTGGTGCTGTCCCTGGCCTTCTACGGCATGTCGACCTTCGAAGGGCCGATGATGGCGATCAAGACGGTCAACGCCCTCTCCCACTACACCGACTGGACCATCGGCCACGTCCACGCTGGCGCTCTGGGTTGGGTGGCGATGATCACCTTCGGCTCGCTGTACCACATGATTCCGAAAATCTTCGGTCGCACGCAGATGCACAGCGTCGGGCTGATCAACGCGCACTTCTGGCTGGCGACCATCGGCACCGTGCTGTACATCGCCTCGATGTGGGTCAACGGCATCACCCAGGGCTTGATGTGGCGTGCGATCAACGATGACGGCACGCTGACCTACTCCTTCGTCGAAGCCTTGCAGGCCAGCCATCCAGGGTTCGTGGTGCGCTTCGTCGGCGGTGTGTTCTTCCTCAGCGGCATGTTGTTGATGGCTTATAACGTCTGGCGCACGGTGCGGGTTTCGGACATCGAAATGGCCCACCGCGAAGCGCAGATTGCCTGAGGCGAGGGGCTTGAGATGATTGAGGTCGTGCTGAATGTGTTGGGGGTCGTGGGGCTTTGGCTGACGGTTGAATACTGCCTGAAACACCAGACGATAGAGAGTCTGGATGAAGCCAGTTTGATTCCGTTTGCCGATGACCCGGAGGTGGCGCGGCGGGTGGAGTTGGCGACGGGTAAGAGCGTTAAGGCTGTGGCGCCGGAAGAAGCAAAACCAGGCTGGGGGGATTTGGAGGTTTGAGGGGAGTCAGCTAAGGCCACCCCTCACCCTAACCCTCCCGAAACGTCGGACCGCCCCAGGGGGTAGAGGGGACTGACCGAGGTGTTGATTCGAGTTGCATCGACCTGACAGACCGAGTCGAACTTAACTTTTGAAAGCCACGGAGATCTGCTCCCTTTCCCCCTCTCCCCTCTGGGGAGAGGGATGGGCGGGCGGCGTTCCGATGAGGGGTGGTTCTTGACTTTAGCCACGCTCGCGGGGAATCAGGCTCTGCAACTGCTGCGCCAGAAAATTCGCATCGAATGCAAAGGTATCCGGGTCTTTCAAGCCATTGGTCTTGCGCCATTGCCAGCTGCTGGACGGTGGCAGGCACACCAGCGAAATGCTGCCGTACCGCGCCGCTGTCAAGCCCATCACAGCCAGCGAAATCTGACCGCCGGCACCCATCACATCGGGCACAAACTCCACCGGCTTACCGGCGATCACAATGGACAGCTTCTCGGTCTTGAAGGTCGACGTTTCGACCGGCACGCTCGGTCCCGAGGCGACATAGGCCTCGCGGCTCACCTCCAGCAGATTCGGCGCCTGGACCGGTTCCAGCCATTGCTGGATCTGATCGAACAGTTCACCAATGCGCGTCGCCCACACGGCCGATTGCGACTCGAACAGTTGCTTCTTGTGCGCTTCGCTTTCTGCGTAATGGCGAAGCATCTCACCCAGTTGCTGTACGTCGTCCATTGCGGTGTTCCTTTGATGAAGCGGTGCTGCGGTTTTTAAGCATGGCAGATTGAGCACAGGACTGTTCAATTAAAACGGCGACTGATGCGTGAGTGGCCGGGGAAATTACGACAAACGGTACCGAAAAACACAATTTATGCAGCTTTACCTGTCATATCTGACAGTAGCCAACTCGCTTGAGCGAGTGTTTGATAGAACCGCCACCTAAATAACCGGGATGGTGAAAGTTACGCTCAAGGAGGCAGGTGATGGAGTATCAAACCAACAGCAATGTTCTGGTCCTTTTTCTGGTGAAAATCCCAGGGTGGAAAACGCCAGTCATTCATGACTCCAATCCGCATGGGGGCATCCCACTTTCCCTCTTTGAAGAACATCTTGAGGGACTCTTATGCCTTATTGACCCTTGGCTCAATAAGGCTGTAGACGAACGCGTTAATCTGTTCGTGGACGGCAGAGCAACCCCCGTGACTGGCAAAACCATTGGGCCAGACGAGGAAGACGTTCGTGTTCGACTGTATATCCCCAAAGGCATACTTCACGACGGTGTCAACGAGATCTTCTACCAAGTATTGAGGGTAGGTCAGACAACACCCGAAGAGTCGCTGAAATTAAAAGTTCTCTACCATACCCTTGCACCAGGAGAACCCGGCCATGCAATGAGCAAAGTTCAGGTCTCTGCCGATGTGCAGACCAACGGCGTGGGTAAAGCCCAGGCGGAGCGCGGTGTCGTGGTCGGGTTTGATTATCCCAATAGACGCGCCCATGACGATATTCGCCTGACCGTTGGCACAACCTATGTTGATCATAAAGTTTCTCCCGGGGAAGCCCTTCCAGGCAGTCCGGTTGTAACCGAGACGCTCTTCACCCCCACGTTCGAAAAAACCGGCGACAACCCGCGCACCCCCTTCTGGTACAGGGTCACTGATCAACTAGGTAATTCATCCGGCGCGTCCGCGAGTATCGAGGTAGACGTACACCTGAAAGAAGAACAACTCGATCTTAAGCCACCCAAAGTGCTGGAAGCCAAGGAACAGAACGGTACTGTATTAAACTTCGAAAAAGACTTTTACGAAGCCACGTCCGCCACCGTCGAAGTCGCTTTTACCGGATCCGCCCGCGGACAAACCGTCAAAGTCTATTGGCTCGGGCGAAACTCGACGTATGGCAGCGAGATACAAACTGTCTCCGTTGCAGGCCATACCCTGAAATTCCTGGTGCCCAGGCTGGAAGTTGTCGATTGTATTGGTACTGGTGCGCAGGTCAGCTACACAGTCAGGCTGCCAGGTACGACCAAGGATTTGCCTTCTGAAGATTTACGCATCAGGGTCACCCCCCAAAAGCATCACCTTCCAGAACCCACGCTTTCCTCAGACAAATTGAACATCAGGGCGTATTACCCCACATTGGATGGCGATTACAAAGTGCGTCTTGCAGTGTTTGGCAAAGTCACTCGCTACAGTGAAGAGTTCAATATTATCCAGCCGTCTTACACCAACATAGCGGTTCCCCAGTCGTGGCTGACTGAAAATCGTGGCCTCCCGGTCATGTTCAACTGCACGCTTAAAAAGACCGACACCAATGAGCCGCTTATTTTCTCATGGTGCTTAAGAATTACTTTATAGCCGCCAGATATGCAGATCCACTTTAGTTAAACGACGCAAACAAATCAAACGTGCTATTGAAGCCACGCCACTTCGGCGTCGGCCTCCACCAGGTGATTGTCATGCTTAAAACAATCGGGTTTCTTTTATTCGCTTTAATAGCGGGCTGCAGCCATCTCGATCGACATTCAGAAAATGAAATCGGCGCCTTCAACAACGCCAGTACGCAAAGTGGCATCACTGTCGCAGCACAACTTAATACGCTTTACGGCAGGAAATTTGCCAACTGCAATAATTCGAATTCACAACCTGCATTTCTTTGTTCGGGCGTCACACTCAGAGTTACGGTTAAGGACCCAGCCAACCAATATAAAGTATGGGACCCGAGCCCCACGTCGATAAAAAGTGGTGGTGTTTCGTTCTCTTACCTAAGAGCGGATACCAACTTTGGACGACTGGCCTGGGGCTACGGTAATGGTTTTATCCTGTACCCCATCTTTGAAGCACCCGCCGACAAGATCGACCTGGACTACCTGTGCTCGTATCCCATGGACGGATGGACCTGGCATCGAAGCCAAACGTCAGTCTGTGTTCCCCATCGCGATTACCCCGTTCAAAGTCAACTTTGCCACAACGCGGGCGTGACCACTGCAGAACAATGGCTGGCTGTATGGAACATATCGGGCGGCAACCCGAACCTACGACAATGCGGTTTCGACATTACTGATGACCGCAACGCCCTGGCAGCACCGGCGTTTTATCAATCCCTTCGAGCAAAGAGCCTGCTGGGTGCTACGGGGTTTAACGGGCATAACGAAACCATTATTAAGACCTGGACTCCCGGTCGCCCCAATACATTTCCGATCATGGCATTCTTTTACATTTACGGCGGTACCGACACGAAACCGCTCGCCGATGCGCAGTACAACCAACGGGACTTCTACAACTCGACCAATCCCAAAATCGTGGTACCGATCATTCGCCTGACACCCGCGAATAGCCCCACTGGCGTTGCTACTTTTACATTCGTCGCCGCAGATCAAGTGGTGACTCAATGAACACTCTAACGTCGCGCTCTTTTCGTACGGGACTGAACGTTATCCGTCATACCCTGTCAGGCGTTGGGTTGATGTCGACTTTGAGTGCATCCCTGTATGCGCAAAATAGAACTGACCCGCCTGACAGTTACATCCTTACCGTGGAGCGCTGTGTGAAATACGTGGAAGGTGCACAGTGGATTTATCGGGACTATGAGTGGTCATTTTCTATTACGCCCACACCCTGTGCGAGGCGGACACCGCCAGAAGGGACGCCCTACCTGTGGGACGAACTCTCCCGCGACTATTCCAACAGCCGCTATTGGAAAAACACCCATGGCATGCGCCATCAATTGATTTGTCATCTGGCGATAGCAAGAGACAAACCGCAATGGAACCTGGAGCCGTGGCGACCTGATGTAGGGTATGAGAAGACGTTGGCCGCCGGATGCAACCATGTCACCCCCTTGCCTGAAAAGGCACCATGACACTTCCCGGAAAGATGAGCGCTACAGTTTATTTTTCACTGGCATCTGCCCTTGAACACATCGAAACTCCCAAGCCAAGCCTGTCAATGCAGGCCATAGCTTGAGGAAAACCAATGCGCACCATCGGCCTTATCGGCGGCATGAGCTGGGAGTCCAGCGCCGAGTATTACCGTCTCATCAACCAGCAGGTGCGCGACCGGTTCGGGCCCTTGCGTTCGGCGAAATTGCTGATGTACAGCGTCGACTTTGGCCCTGTCGAACAGGCCCAGCATGCCGGGCGCTGGGACGAAGCGGCGGCGATTCTAGTGGATGCGGCGCAGCGATTGCAGGCGGGCGGCGCCGATTGCGTGGTGCTGTGCACCAACACCATGCACAAAGTGGCCGGGCAGATTCAGGCAGCGATCAGTATTCCGTTCCTGCACATCGCCGACCCGGTGGGTCAGGCTGCCGTCGAGGCTGGTGCGCTGAAGGTCGGATTGCTCGGCACAGCGTTCACCATGGAGCAGGACTTCCTCAAGGAACGCCTGACCTCGATGGGGCTGACCGTGCTGGTGCCGGAGGCCGATGAACGTCAGGCCGTCCACCGGATCATCTATGACGAGTTGTGCGTCGGGGTGGTCAGCGAGGCGTCACGCAAGGTGTATCAGCAGGTCATCGAATCACTGATCCGACGTGGCGCCCAGGCAATCATCCTCGGTTGCACGGAAATCGGCCTGCTGATCAAACCCGAGCACAGCGCCCTGCCCTTGCTCGACACCACCGAACTGCATGCACAGGCAGCGGTGGCGTTCGCGTTGGGTGAGTGATTCAACCGGCCTTGGGCGGGCGACGCAGCCGCGCCATGCTCAAGGCATCCACCAGCACGCCGTCACGCACGGCGTAGTCGCGAAACAGCCCTTCGGTGTCGAAGCCGAACTTGCGATACAGCCCGATGGCGGCTTCGTTGTCGGCGTAGACCGAAAGCTCGAGCCGTTGCAGGTTCATCCAGTTGTCGGCGATGTCCAACGCCGCCGCCAACAGCTTCGAGCCGACGCCCTTGCCCTGCCAGGCTGTCGCTACGCCCATGCCGAGATTGCCGGCATGGCTGCGGCGGATCCGCGAAAACTGCTCCAGGCCAATATTGCCGATGACCGCCCCTTGATGCAGCGCCACCAGCTGCACCACACGTTCATTGTCCGGCGCCAGGCGTTTGCGCCAGACCTCGGTGGACTGAAACGGCATTTGCAGCACCTGACGGGCAATGGCCGGGTCGTTGTAGAGCGCGGTAATGCCGTCGATGTGGGAGTCGTTGAAACGTTCGAGGGTGATGACAGCGTCAGTGGCGGGCATGGGTGATTCATCCTTGAGACAGACATGGCCGCCCACTCTATACCGCCTACTTCCAATATGGCGAGAATCCATGTGGGAGCGAGCCTGCTCGCGATGGGGCCATCACATTCAACATTGATGTCGACTGTCCAGCCGCTATCGCGAGCAGGCTCGCTCCCACATTTTGGATGGCGGTCACCCCTCGAACCACTCTCGGCGCTCGTTGAAGGTGTTCTGGATCAGCTCAAAAATCATCTGCACCTGCGCTGAACCCTCGGACTCGGCATTAACCGCCATCCACACCTGACGCTGCATCGGTTGGCTGAACAGTCCCGGCAACTCAATAAGGCCGCGATCGAAGCGGCTGATGTATCCGGGCAGCAGCCCAATGCAGGCACTGCAACGGATCATCTCCAGCATCAGCGAATAGGAATGCAACTGCACCACCCCGGCCAGGCGCTGGTCCACGAGGGTATTCCACGGCCGGAAACAGTCGACCTGACGGTCATGCTGCCATTGCACCAACAGGAAATCCGCTAGGTCATCGAGGCTGTCTGGCCGCGACGCGACCCGTGAATACCGTTTGGCGATGTGAGGCAGGTAGTCGAGCCGTGCCAGACGCCGGAGCTCGCTGACCGCAAAACTCGGGCCGGGCAGCGGTGATTCGGTGCCGGCCAGCCACAGCACCACATCGGCGCTGACCGCTTGCAGGGACAGTTCACTGTCCAGGGTGATGATGTCCAGGCGCACGCTGGCGTTGCGCCGCAACAAGGCAACCAGATCGCGACCGAGAATGTCATGCAGGATCGATTCGGCGACGGCCAGGCGAATCAACGGCTGTTCGATCACCGGCAAGTCGCGCTCGTGGGCTAAAGCAATCAACTGCGATTGCAGCTGCAATCCGTCACGACTGAGGGCAACGCCATTCTCTGAGTGGCTGAACAGCGAACACTGCAGTTGCGATTCAAGCTGCGCCAGTTGTTTACGCAGTTGGGTGGCCTTGATATTGAGACTGCGGGCCGCCTGCATGAAACAGCCGCAACGGGCACTGACCCGAAAAGACTGCGCCAGTACCGGATCGATCTCTGCCGCCAGTGCGCGCCAGGATGAGGTTTTTTCTACGGGCAAGCGGTACTCGGCAACTCGCTGACGCGCTGTGGTTTCCATGAATCGCATCGCTGACTCCCTGTCGATCTGTCCTTGAGAGCCTCATCCTGCGCAGGGTTTATGAACCTGACGTGACACTCGGAGCGGAAAATCGATTCAGCCTCCAGGGGTTTGTCGAAAACTCACCGCCAGTCGATTCCAGCTGTTGATCGTGGTAACGGCGATGGTCAGGTCGACCATCTCGCCTTCGTTGAACTGCTCCCGGGCCTGCGTATAAACGTCGTCCGGCACATGGCTTTCAGAGAGCAACGTGACGGCTTCGGTCCAGGCCAGCGCCGCGCGCTCTCGCGCATTGAAGAAGCCGCTGTCGCGCCAGACCACGATCGAATACAAGCGACGGTCAGTCTCGCCGAGTCGCCGGGCATCCACCGAGTGCATGTCGGTGCAGAAAGCGCAGCCATTGAGTTGCGAGGCTCGGATCTTGATCAAGTGCAGCAAGGCCGGCTCGATGCTGAGGTTGCTGGTCAACGCCTCCATGGCAATCATCGCTTTCATCGCCTTGGGCGATGCGCTGTAGTAATCCAGGCGGGCGTTCATGGCGTGACCTCGTGGATCGAATGTGTGCCCCCTCAAGGTAGGCGTTGATACGCAGGTGTTACAGATCCAATTCTGCGAAATACCCGTGGACCACTCAGGCACCAGACCAATCGGAGGTTTTTCGCCCACGCAACTTTTGCGCAGGCGCTCATGCGGGTAATCTGGCCCGACGCACACGCGCCTCAATCGCCCCAGGAGCTTCGCCGGTATGGAACTTCACGTTGTCATCAACGGCCGCAAGGACCTGGCAGGCCAGTTGTACAACCAACTGCGCAGCGCCATCGAATCCGGCCGTCTGGCAGCCGGGACGCAACTGCCGCCCAGTCGTTTACTGGCTGAACAATTGGGCATTTCGCGCAAGACCATTTCCGACACCTACACGCAACTGACCTACGAAAACTTCCTCACCGGAGTCATCGGCAAAGGCACCTACGTCAACGCCCGACCGGCGAAAATCACCCGTAAGCAGAGCCATTCGGAGTTGGCCAGTGCCGAGGTCATCGAGTCCTGGCGCAACTTGCCAGTGTTTCTGCGCCATCCGACGCTGGAAGGCTCGTTGCGTTACGACTTCATCGGCGGCGCCACCAGCAAGGGCCAGTTCCCCCAGGATGACTGGCGGCGCTGCACCGCTCACGCCTTGCGCCAGATCGCTGCGTCCAAGGGCTTCTACAGTTTGCCCGAAGGCCTGCCGGCGTTACGCAATGCGATTGCCCGGCACATCGCGTTTTCCCGCGGGGTCAATTGCCAGGACGAAGACGTGGTGGTGTGCAACGGTGCGCAACAGGCGCTGGACCTGATCTCCCGGGTGCTCACGCGGCCCGGCAGCATCGTCGCCATGGAAGACCCCGGTTACCCGCCCGCACGCCTGTTGTTCGGTACCCACGGCGCCACGGTGATCGGCGTCCCGGTGGACGCCGAAGGCATTCAAGTAGACAAGATCCCCCTTGGCACCCGCCTGATCTACGTCACCCCGTCGCACCAGTTTCCGCTCGGCATGCCGATGAGCCAGGCGCGCCGGGTCGCGCTGCTGGAGCGGGCCCATGAGTTGGGCGCGATCATCATCGAGGACGATTACGACAGCGAATTCCGCTACGAAGGCCGGCCCACCGATTCGCTGCAAAGCATGGATGAACGCGGCATCGTCGCTTACGTCGGGACCTTTTCGAAAACCCTGCTACCGGAGCTGCGCCTGGGTTATGCGATCCTGCCGCCGGCAATTCTCGAAGCGGTCATTCGCGCCAAGCAGCTCACCGACCTGCACACGTCCACCCTGCCCCAATGGGCGCTGGCCAAGTTCATCGCCGAAGGTTGTCTGCTCAAGCATATCCGGCGCTGCCATACGATCTATGCCGGACGCCGTGAGCGGATCCTTGAGCGCATGGCCGGCGATCTGTCACCGTGGCTCGAGGCGGTTCCGACCACCGCCGGGTTCCACATGGTGGTTATGTGCAAAGTGTCTATCGATATTCCATTGGTGATCGAGCTGGCAAAAAAGGTCGAAGTCGGGGTGTATCCCATCGACAGTTTTTTCTATCAGCAAGCGCCGCAGTCCGGGCTGTTCCTCGGTTTTGGCGCCATCGAAACCCTGGACATCGACATCGCCCTGGACCGCCTGCGGGACATTTTGCAGCATGTCGCCTGACGAATTGGTCTGCGTTTTTATCCCGCGATTGGCTATTGGTGGTCCGGGAATGCAGGCCTATCCTGCATAAACGTTATCCCTCAATGAGCAGGATTCGTCCGGCCTGATTCAGGAGTGTGAGCAATGTCCAACGAAGTGATCAATACCGTTAAGGTGCAGGCCGCCGCCGGCCGCTCGGACGAACTGGGTAAGCAACTGCAAAAAATCGTCGACACCCTGCGCGAATTACCGGGCTGCGATTCCTATATGGTCGACCGCTGCCCCGAGGACGGCAACCGTTGGACGGTCAGTGCCCGCTGGCAATCGGAAGCGGCCATGCACATGCATTTTAACTGCCCTGAAGTACAAGGCTTTATCAGCCTGATCGACAGCCGCCTGGCCAACAGCGTCGACTTCAACAGCTTTCCTATCGTTTAAAAATTAGGTCGCCGCCTTCGGCTACTCCTACAGGGCTATGGGTACCTCTGTAGAAGTAGCTGGAGGCGGCGATCTTGTTTTTTCAACGCGCAGGATTGGTCCCCTCGCCTTCACGAAAATTGGCTGTTTGATTGGCCTTGGCCGAGACTTACTGTGGTCCCTGACTCTAACCACAGCAGGTGATAACCCATGAATGCCTTACGCTACTGTGCTGCGCCCCTCGCCGCCCTGGCCCTGACCTTTTGCGCCGCGACATACGCTCACGAAGCCGCCCCTTCGGAAAAGGTCACGGTGTTGCAGGACCAGATGTTGAAAAACGCACCGGGCAAAAAAGCGCTGATGATCGAAGTCGATTACAAACCCGGCCAATCATCCATCGCCCACAAGCACGACGGCACGGCCATGGCTTACGTCATTTCGGGAGAAATCATTTCCCAGGTCAAAGGCGAAAAGCCGATCACTTACAAGGCCGGTGAATACTGGTATGAGCCAGCCGGCTCGGAGCATTTGGTCTCGAAAAATGCCAGTGCCACCAAACCCGCCAAACTGTTGGTATTTATGGTGTTAGCGCCCGACGAAAAAGTATTGATCCCTTTGGAAAACTGATAGCTGTTGCGCCAGCCATAAATAAACAGGCTCGAATTAACAATTCGGGCCTGTTTATTTCCCGGCGCAATTAACCGGGATCTTTTAAACCAAACAAAAACTAGTGATCACCTGACAAGTGTAGTGATTGGCCATTTCATTCAGTGTCGACAGGTTTAGTCTGGAATCTCCGCCGACTGTGTCCGGCCTATTAACGTTCCGACTCAAGTTGTTTCACGGGAGAAACACCATGAAACTTGCACTTGTCAGTACCTTGACGATAACGATTCTTTTAACGGGTTGTTCAATACCCACTGCACCGAAAGCTGTTTCTTCGCTCGACGGCATTTTCACCGGACCGGTCGGCCGCAGCAGCGCCACGCATGTCACCCATGGCAGCAACGTGTCCCTGGGCATCGTGTACAGCCGCAACACGCAGACCAACCGCGACTACCTTCAGGATTACCAGGCCAACGCCGGCACCGGTTTCGGCCAGAGCCTGCTGGTGCAGTCGATTCACGATGCCTACGTCGCCACCTCCAAACCGGACCTGGCGGTGGACTGGGTCAAAGCATCCTTGCAACGTCAGTTTGGCTCGGTGACGGTGTATCCGGACATGCAAAGTCTCAAGGCCGCTAAACCGGACGTGGTCGCCATTGTCGACACGCGCAGTCAATTGATGACCTCGCGCAGTTCGGACATCAGCGCAAATGTCAGCGCAGCGTTCTACGATGCAAACTTCAACTACATTGGCACTGCGCAAGGTCATGACGCTAAAGAACTGAGTCCGTTATGGGCGGACTATAAACGCAGCGAAGAGATAGTTGCCGATATAAACGAACAACAGAATGTGCAAGTCAGGGCCTTGCAGAAGTTTGACCAGTCGCTCAGTAATTTATTGACCAGCCCGACAGATAAAGTATCGATGATCGATAACACAACAGGTCAGAAGTTGTATTAAGGCGAATGACCCCATCGCGAGCAGGCTCGCTCCCACATTAGTTCTGTGTACGACGCAAACCAATGTGGGAGTGAGCCTGCTCGCGATGAGGCCCGACCAGACGGTACAAAATCTTCAAGCAAAAAAAACCCCGTCTCTCTCAAGACGGGGCTTCTTCATTCAGCGCCTGATCAGGCCGCCGGCTCCAACTCAGCGCTGGCAATGCTAGCGGCAGTGACGGGCACTACCGCTTGACCGCTCAACGCCAGATCCAGCAACTCACGGTTGGCCACCGCATACATGGCGTAATCAGTGCCGCTGGCGGCACGGATTTCTACCAGCATGGCGCGCCAGCGTTCGATCATGCCTTCGTGCTCTTCCATCCAAAGTTCCAGACGGGTTTCCACGTCCTGGGTGCCGTCGCCCTGTTGCAGGACGGAGATGGTGATCGCACGTTGTTGCCAGTCGACGTCATCGCGGAACGCTTCACGGGCCAGGGCCTGCCAGTTGTTTTCAACCGGCAGAGCGCTGATCTGTTGCAGGTACCAGGTGATGTCCAGCGCGCTGCCCACGGCGAAGTATGCCTTCGCCACGTCGGCGGCGTTCTGACCGGTCACGTCGGACGCTTCGATGATCGGCAGCAAGGTGTACAGGTGAGTGGTGCCTGCAACCATGCGCGCCAGCAACTCAGGAACGCCAGCCGCAACGTACGCCTGATAACGGGTCTGCCAGCCTTCGCGGGTCGGGCCTTCCAGCAGTTCGTCGAGCTTGAGGCCCAGCGCTGCCAGATGTGGACCGAAGTGCGCGACGTCACGGGCAGCATTCTGCTCGTTACGACGGCTGCGCAGGAACCAGCGCGTAGCGCGACGGCCCAGACGCATCAGCTCATCCATCAGCTCCAGTTGCACGTCAGCGGAAACCTGGTAGTCCAGTGCTTCGATCTGACGGAACCAGTGCGGGAGATGGAAGATGTCGCGCACGATCACGTAAGCACCGGCCACGTTCGCCGGGCTCATGCCGGTCGACTCTTTGAGTCGTTGAACGAAGGTGATGCCCATGTGGTTGACCAGATCGTTGGCGATCTGGGTGCTGACGATCTCACGCTTCAGACGGTGACGGCGCATGGCGTCGGAGAACTTGCTCACCAGGGTCGGCGGGAAAGCGGTTTCCATGTCGCGCGTCAGGTAATCGTCGTCCGGCACCTGGGAGTTGAGCAGCGCTTCCTTGAGGTCGATCTTACTGTAGGAGATCAGCACCGACAGCTCTGCACGGGTCAGGCCATGGCCTTCCGCGAGACGCTCGTTGATCGCTTCTTCAGACGGCAGGAACTCGATGGCGCGATCCAGCTTGCCGCGGCCTTCCAGATCGTTCATCAGGCGCTTGTATTCGGCAATCCGCACGAAGGCACGGCGTGCCGCCAGGGACAGTGCCTGAGTCTGCTTGTAGTTGTTGCCCAGCACCAAGTTGCCGACTTCGTCGGTCATGCTCGCCAGCAACTGGTTACGTTGCTTGTCGGTCATGTCACCGGCATGAACCACTTCGTTCAGCAGGATCTTGATGTTCACTTCGTGGTCGGAGCAGTCCACACCACCGGCGTTGTCGATGAAGTCGGTGTTGGAACCGCCGCCATTGAGGCCGAATTCGACACGACCCAGCTGGGTCATACCGAGGTTACCGCCCTCGCCCACGACTTTGCAGCGCAGTTCGTTGCCGTTCACGCGCAGCGCATCGTTGGCCTTGTCGCCGACATCGGCGTGGCTTTCGCTGCTGGCTTTGACGTAAGTACCGATACCGCCGTTCCACAACAGGTCTACCGGTGCCTTGAGCAAGGCATTCAGCAGTTCGGTCGGGGTCAGCTTGTCGGCCTGAATGTCGAAGCGCTCTTTCATCTGCGGGGAAATCGCGATGCTTTTCGCGCTGCGCGAGAAGATCCCGCCGCCTTCCGACATGATGCTGGTGTCGTAATCCGACCATGCCGAACGTGGCAGATCGAACAGGCGCTGACGCTCGGCGAAGCTGTTCGCCGGTTCAGGGTTCGGGTCGATGAAGATGTGCAGGTGGTTGAACGCAGCGACCAGTTGCAGCTTGTCGGACATCAGCAAGCCGTTACCGAACACGTCACCGGCCATGTCGCCGACGCCCACTACCGTGATGCTGTCTTCCTGGACATTGATGCCGCGCTCGCGGAAGTGACGTTGTACGCCAACCCACGCGCCTTTGGCGGTGATGCCCATTTTCTTGTGGTCGTAACCGGCAGAACCACCGGAGGCGAACGCGTCACCCAGCCAGAAACCGTAGTCAATGGCGATGCCGTTGGCGATGTCGGAGAAGGTTGCAG
>Ga0255334_1000162_pt1 | contig 71339 bp, 67 predicted proteins | sample EtOH5_35cm_T3_12_FD_202080 | JGI IMG/M metagenome (GOLD analysis project Ga0255334, IMG submission 202080) | Sandy soil microbial communities from University of British Columbia, Vancouver, Canada - EtOH5_35cm_T3_129 | ecosystem: Engineered > Artificial ecosystem > Sand microcosm > Unclassified ...
CCGCGGGAAGCGGCGAGGCGAACGACGTCGTGTCGGGCAGATCTCATGACCGCCAGCGGGCAACACTCATGTCCGCCACCGGGCAGCTACTTGGCCGTCTCCGGGCAGTTTCTCGTGGCCGCTGTCACGGGGACGGCCACAGGCGCGTCAGCGGTGCCCGACACACTGGGGGCGTGACCACACGAGCATTGCCAGACTCGACACCCGAACAGTGTGGGTGACAGTTGTCGACAGTGATGGTCAGCAGGTGAGGCTCCGTTCCTCGTCGGCCCTTCGCGGGCGCGCGGTCTCGGTCGCGGCGACGAAGCGGCGGCTGACCGCGGACTTGCTCGTCGACCGCGCCCGCTGCTCCACCTACCGACCCCCGCGCCGGGCCTTCATGTCCACGCTGGGCCGCGGGTAGAAACCGGTAGTCCTCCTCACTCGAAGGAGCTCCTCGAACTGGCTCATCTGGACCTCGACAATCCACATTGTCCCAGGTCAGGAACGCCCTTCCCATCACCGCACGCCACCGGCATGAGAAGGCCCGAGGCTAACGAACAGTCCGGAAGAACCGGGCCGCCCAAACTGGTCCGGCCTGGTGGGGTCGGTCTGGCACGGTAACGTTACCTCGCATGGGTAACGTTACCGCTTCTGGAAACTCGACCGAGGGGAATCCGATGTCGCACCTGCGGTCCGCGGTAGTTCGGCTGAGCAATCGGACCATGCGGTATGCGTGGGGTTCCACGGAGCTAATCCCCGCGCTCCGTGGAGTAGCGCCTGACGGACACCCCCAGGCCGAGGTCTGGATCGGCACGCATCCGGCCGCTCCTTCGATGGCCCTCTCGCCGGACGGGGCACGCCCGCTCTCCGAGGTGCTTGCGGCGGCGGGCTCACCCGAGCGGCTGCCATTCCTCGTCAAGTTGCTCGCCGCCGCGGAACCGCTCTCCCTGCAGGTCCATCCGTCGTCGGCGCAGGCCGCCGCCGGGTTCGCGCGCGAGGAGGCCGCCGGGATTCGGCTGGAGTCGCCCGAGCGGTGCTATCGCGATGGGTCCCACAAGCCCGAGATGCTCGTGGCGCTCACTCCTTTCGACCTACTCTGCGGGTTCCGAGACCCCGCGGCGGTCGGGGCTGACCTGGAAGCGCTGAACGTACGGCGCCTCGACGACGTCGTCGCGCATCTGAGTGCTGACGATCCGCGCGTGGCCGTGCGCCGCGCGTGGGGGGCGGTGCTCACCCGGCCTGCGGACGAGCGGGTGGCCGCCGCCCACGAGGTGGTCGCGGCCTGCGGTGCCGGCCGCGGAGGGAGTGCGGCGCGCGCCCTCGTGCTCGACCTGGCCGCGTGCTACCCGGACGACGTCGGTGTCGTGGCCGCCCTCTTCCTCAACCAAGTACGGCTGCCTCCCGGTCGGGCGCTCTTCGTGCCGGCCGGCGTCGTCCACTCCTACCGTCGGGGGCTCGGGCTAGAGGTGATGGCCGCTTCGGACAACGTGCTGCGTGCGGGCCTGACTCCCAAGCACGTCGCCGTCGCCGAGGTCCTCGACGTCGTCAACTTCGAGCCGTCCCCGGGAATGGTCGTCCCCGCCGTTCCGCAGAGCCCCGGGGTGCACCGCTTCAGGCCGCCAGCTGCTGAGTTCGAGGTGTGGGTGCACGACTCGGAAGCGCACCAGGGACGGCCGGTGTCACGCGCGACCATGCCGCTCGGCCCGAGGGTCGTGCTGTGCTGCGCCGGGCGGACGGTGTTGCGGGCGGGCGCCGAGGACGTCACGCTTGTACCTGGGGAGGCCGCCTTCCTTGCGCCGCACGCCGGACCCGCGGAGATCGCCACCTCCGGCAAGGCCTTCACCGTCGGCTTGCCGGTACTGTGCGAAACGCAGGTGACAAACGGCGGCGCTTGACCCAGCGCTGGTAACGTCAATCACGAGGCTTCGGCGATGATTCGGAGGTGGCCGGCGTGGCGGATGCGCGCGCCAGGCGCGCGCTCACCGTGCGCGACGTCGCCACCTTGGCTGGTGTGAGCCCCATGACCGTCTCGAGGACGCTCGCCAGCGGGCAGGGGGTGCGGCCCGAGTTGCAGGCGAGAGTTCTGGCGGCGGTCGAGGAGCTGGGCTACCGCCGCAATGAGAACGCGCGGAGCCTTCGGCCCGGCCAGTCCAGCGGGCTGATCGGCGTCGCCATCACGAACCTGGCCAACCCCTACTACGGCGAGTTCGCGATCGGCGTCGAGGAAGAGGCCGCGGGTTGGGGTCGCCGGATCCTCCTCGGCAACACCGGCGAGGACCAGAGCCGGGAGCGTCAGCTCGTGGCGGACTTCCTCGGCAGGCGAGTCGACGGCATCATCGTCGTACCCGCTGCGGGCACCGACACCTCGCACCTCACGCCGAGGAGCCTCGACGGTCGTCCGCTCGTCCTCGCGTCCCGCCTCGCGCCAGGAGTGGACGCGGACGCCGTGGTGCTGGACGACATCGGCGGTGCCGAGCGCGCGACACGCGTCCTCCTCGAGGAGGGGCATCGGCGGATCGCCTACCTGGGGAACATCGCATCGGTCATCACCGGCCAGCGTCGGTACGAGGGCTTCACGCGCGCGCTGGCGACCGCCGACATCGTGCCGGACCCCCGTCTCGTGCTCCGCGGGCAGCAGGACGTCGCGGCCGCCGTCGCCGCGATGACGTCGCTGCTCGACCTGCCCGAGCCTCCGACGGCGGTCTTCGCCGCGAACAACCGCAACGCCATCGGCGCGATTACCGCGATCGCACGGCATCCCCACGTGACCGAGGGCACGCACGTCGTCAGCTTCGACACCTTCGATCTCGCCGACCTGTCGCCTGTGCCCCTCACGGTGGTCGACCACGACGCCCACGAGCTCGGCCGGGTCGCCGCGCGGCTGCTGATGGAGCGCGTCGCTGGTACAAGGACCGAGGCGCGGGTCGAGACGCTTCCGGTGCGGCTCTACCACATCGTGCGCTGAGGGATTGGCGCGCTCGCCACTCGCCTGCTACGGTACCTCTTCTGTGTTGGTAACGATACCAAGAACGAGGGGCAGTGCAGTGAAGCTCTGCGTGGACTTGGGCGGGACGTCCGTCAAGGTGGCGACCGCGGCAGGAGACCGGTTGTCGGAGACCGTCGAGTTCCCCGTCGCTGGGACGCCGGCCGACCTGGACCGCGTCGTCGACGCGGCCCGCCGGCTCGCTCCGTCGGACACTATCGGCGCGGTCGCCGTGGCCGTCCCCGGCATCGTCGACGCCGCGGGCCGCAGGCTCCTGGAGGCGCACGGCAAGTACGAATGGCTGCTCAGTCAGGACCTCGTTCAGTGGGGTGCCGACAGCCTGGGAGCGACCGTCGCCGTCGAGAACGACGCGCGCGCCGCGCTGATCGGCGAGGCGACGACGGGCGTCGCCGCGGGTGAGTCCAACGCTGTCATCCTCGTGCTCGGCACTGGCATCGGCACCGCTGCCATCGTGGACGGTGTCCCGCTCCGGGGGCTGGGCGGGAGTGCCGGCATCCTGTGCGGGCACCTCACCGTCGACTGGAACGGTCCTCGGTGCAACTGCGGGAACATCGGCTGCGCCGAGGTGTACGGCGGCAGCTGGGCGCTCGGCGACCGCCTCCGCGACGCCGCCCGCGGCGCGCCTGTGGCGGTGGACCCCGCGCAGGGCTTCGCCGGCCTGACCGCAGCGGCCCGGGCCGGCGACACGATGGCGGCGGACGTGCTGGATCAGGCCTTGCGCGCGTGGTCGGTGTGCGCCGTGACGATGTGCCACGCCTACAACCCGCGGGTCGTCGTGCTGGCGGGCGGCGTGGCCCGCGCGGCGGACATCGTCGTCCCCCGGCTCGAGGCCTACCTCGACGACCACCTCTGGTCGTCGTTGTCCCGTCCGCCCATCCGCGTGGCCCGTGAGCCCGAGCTCTCGGTGCTGCGGGGTCTCGCCGCGCTCGCCACGGACGCCGCCTCATGACGTCCCGTGTCCCTGACCACTGGCTCGCGCGCGCCGAGGGCACTCCGCGCAACTACGACTTCGCGCCGAGCGTCCCGATCCCCGACAGCGAGCGCGTCCTCGACGCATCGGGGTTCTGGGCGCACGTGCGGGCGCTGGCGGCGAGCCGGGGAGGCGACCGTCCGGTGGTCGCGCTCGACACCTACCCGGGTGTCGATCTCGTCGGGCTCGAGGCGGCCACCCGCTCGGCGCTGCCCGGGTGGACGGTCGTGGACGCCGAGCGTGCAGCGCTGCCGATCGACCGTATCGACGCGCTGATCGCCCCGAACCTGACCGACGACCGGGTGTTCGGCCGGATGAGCCAGTTCGTGCTCGACGAGTTCTACGACGAGCTGTCGCTGCGGCAGGTGCGCACCGAGGTCCACGATCGCCCAGGGCCTACGGTGGTGCTCGGGTGGGGGGCGATCCTCGCCGCCCCGGACGCGGACGTGGTCGTGCTCGTGGACCTCGCTCGTTGGGAGGCTCAGCGGCGGTTCCGCGCCGGTACGCCGAACTGGCGGTGCAACAACGGCGCGGAGGACCCGCTCCGCAAGTTCAAGCGCGGCTACTTCGTCGAGTGGCGGGTCGCGGACAGGCACAAGGCCGGGTTCTTCGATCGCCTCGACCTCGTCCTCGACACCAACCGCGGCATCGAGGACGCCACGGCCGTGACCGGCGCGGCGTTCCGGGAGGCACTGGCTCGCGCTGCGCACCGTCCGTTCCGCGTAGTGCCGTACTTCGACCCCGGGGTCTGGGGAGGGTACTGGATGGAGACGATGCTCGGCCTGGAGCCCGTCGCGGAGAACTACGCGTGGTGCTTCGACTGCGTACCGGAGGAGAACTCCCTCCTGCTCGCGGACGGCTCGGGCAGGCAGGTGGAGGTCCCCTCGCTCGACCTCGTCCTGCGTCAGCCTCGCGAGCTGCTCGGCGAGCGCACGTTCGCCCGGTTCGGCGCCGAGTTCCCCATCCGCTTCGACTTCCTGGACACGATGGGGGGCGGGAACCTCTCCCTGCAGGTGCACCCGCTCACGGACTACATCCGGCGCACCTTCGGCATGTCGTACACGCAGGACGAGAGCTACTACCTCCTCGACTGCGAGGACGACGCGGTCGTCTACCTCGGTCTCACGGAAGGCGTCGATCCGCAGGCGATGGTCGACGCGCTCGTGCGCGCGCAGTCCGGGGACGAGCCCTTCCCCGCGGAGCAGTTCGTCAACGTCGTCCCTGTCCGCAAGCACGATCACGTTGCGATCCCCGCCGGCACCGTCCACTGCTCGGGCACCAACTCGATGGTGCTCGAGATCTCGGCGACCCCGTACATCTTCACATTCAAGCTCTGGGACTGGGACCGGGTGGGGCTGGACGGGGTGCCCCGCCCCGTGCACATCGAGCACGGTGCGCGGAACATCCAGTGGGACCGCGACACCCAGTGGGTGCGCGAGAACCTGGTCGACCGTGTCCAGGTGGTTGCGGAGGAGCCCGGGCACCGTGAGGAGCGGACCGGGCTGCACGAACTGGAGTTCATCGAGACCAGGCGGCACTGGTTCGTGCGTGCGATCCACCTCGACACCGCCGGGACCGTCAACGTCCTCAACCTCGTCGAGGGTGCGGCCGCGGTCGTGGCGAGCCCGTCCGGAGCCTTCGAGCCGTTCGAGGTGCACTACGCCGAGACGTTCATCGTCCCGGCAGCAGTCGGGCCGTACGACCTCACGCCGGCCGGTGGGGCGTCGCGGTGCGGAGTCGTCGTCGCGAGTGTGCGAGGGACGGCGACCCGGTAGTCACACTCGTGAAACATCGCGTCGCATCGTTGCACAGACCGAAACATAACTGCTAGTCTTATGACTGTGGTAACGATACCAAGCCAGTGACGGCAGTGACGAACAAGGGAGTTCTCATGATCGACAAGCGCGGTGCGGGCATCGTCGGAACCCTCGGTCGCCGAGAGCCGCTTGGCGCATCCCGTTGCGGACTTCACTTTCGATCAACGCGCAGATGAGCAGCGCGAGGAACTGGCAGCAGAACAGCGCCTCGATCCGCGCTGGGTTGTGGAGCAGCACGGGCGCGGCGTCTTGGACGCTCTTGAGAAGGTGGTGGCGGCGTGGTCGCGTCCTAACCGCGGTGCAAATGGCGACGGACGTAGGTTCCTTCAAGAGCTACCAACTCAGCGAAGGAAGGACTACGCCCGTGCCTGCACGAGTATCACCTACCGACCGGATCCGTGCCGAGATCGACGCCTTGTTCGACGGCTCGCGTGAGCTGGCCGAGATCATCGAGGATGTCGCGCGCCTGGGTGCCCGGTTGATCATCCAGACGGCGGTGGAGGCCGAGGTCGACGCGTTCTTGGGCCGGGCCCGCTACAAGCAGGTCGCGGACTGCCCAGACGCCCGTCCCGGGAGCCGCAACGGCTACTGCGACTCGACGGTCAAGACCACCGCCGGTCCGGTCACGATCGAGCGGCCGAAGCTGCGCGGCACGACCGAGGCGTTCGCGAGCCAGTTGTTCGGCAAGGGCGTCACCAAGTCCAACGCGCTGGAGCACCGCGAGGTCACCTGTGCTGAGTCCGAGCAGCGACGGGTCGTAACGAGCAGCCCACTCACCCAGGCCATAGAGGGGCTCACGGCCCAGCACCAGGTTCGTGATCACCAAACGGATCGCGATCGCCGGCGCCAGCTTCAGGCGGGGATCATCGTCGGGCAGGACGTCGGCCAGCAGCGCGGGCAGCCCGAGCCGGTCCAGCACCTGGTTCACGATCGGCAGCCCACCCAACGTCCGCGAGACCAGCGCGAACTCGTCGCCGTCATCGTTGTGACCACACATCGGGACACCACCCCTCGCTCGGGCTTGCGCTCAGCACAGCACACGCAACCGAAGGGCACGACACGCGGCAGGAGGTCCTCCAGATGCCGAAGAAACCAGTCTCAGCTGGGCCGCGCGCCGCCGTCGACCTGATCGGATCCGGCTACGCGCTGCCCGGCACCTTGGCCAGCCGCTTCATGCGCTGCGGCAAAGCGAACTGCCGCTGCAAAGCCGAACCACCCCTCCTGCACGGGCCCTACCTGCACTGGACCCGGCCCCCTCCACGATTGCGGTGTGATAGAGCCGGCCCTGGTGGGCGTTACCGCAGGTCAGTGGAGGTCTTGGGCGCTGGTTATCACACTGCAATCGCAGAGGGCGGACCCGGACCGTCGCCGGCACGACCGTCACCCGCACTCTCACCCCGAACAGGCCGAGCGCTACCAACCCTGGTTCGACAACACCCGCCGACCACGCGAACAGACCAGATGAGTCTCGTCGCGTGGTTGCGAGGACCGGTATCGTTACCAAATAATCGAGGAGGATTACATGATGCGTAGAGGCACAGCAATGAAGAGACTCGGCGCGTTGAGCGCGGCTCTCGCACTCACCCTGACGCTCGGGGCGTGCTCGCAGGGTTCGGCGAGCGGCGGCGGCAGGAGTGACGGCACCACTGTGACGTTGAACGGCGACCGGGCCGACTTCGCCGACGGGTTCGCGCTCGCAAGCGACGCGCTGAACGACATCACGGGCGTCAAACTCGAGGCGCGGGATGTCCCGTCGACCGAGAACTACCAGCAGATCGTTCGGTCGTCGTTGAAGACGAACAGCACAACGGACATCGTCAAGTGGTGGAACGGGTATCGTCTGCAGGAGCTCGCGCGCTCCGGTGGTCTGGCCGATCTCAGCAACGAGTGGGACAAGGCAGTCGAGAAGGGCTGGGTCAATCCGGAAACTCGGGACAGCTTCTCCTACGACAACAAGGTGTACGGCCTGCCGATCTACAAGTCATACTGGGTCGTCTTCTACAACAAGCAGGTCTTCTCTCATGTCGGCATCACCCCGCCGACGACCTGGGCGGAGTTCGAATCCAATAACGAGGCACTCAAGAGCGCTGGTGTGACTCCGTTGTTCGCAACTCAGGAGGCGGGGTGGACGTCATTCATCTGGTTCGAAGAGATCCTGTCGAAGTTGGATCCCGACTTCTATCAGAAGCTCATGGACGGCGAGGCGAAGTACACCGACCCGACCGCGCGCGAGGCGATGAAGATCTGGTCGGACATGTATGCCAAGGGCTGGTTCACCACGCCCGATACGGCGTGGGACACCGAGGCGGCCCTGTTCGCGGCAGGAACGGTAGCGCAGGTTCCGATGGGCACGTGGCGCAACGGCACGTTCGCCAAGGCCATGGATGAGTCCGAGTACGGCGCGTACATCCTTCCCACAGTCAAGGAGGGCGGCACGCCATCGGTGATCGTCGAGTCGGGGGTCATCTCGATGGCGGAGAAGGCACCCGATCCCGACGCCACCCGCGAGGTCATGGCGAACTGGCTCAATCCGAAGGTGCAGGAGCCCTGGGTGAATGAGATCAAGGATACCTCGGCCAACCCCGAGGTATCCACTAAAGACCCGGTGCTCACCTCGGTACTCGACCAGGTCAAGGCGGCGAAGCCCGTCGAGCTCGTCCGGTACTGGGAGGCCAGCCCGCCCGCACTGATCGAGGGCGGCGTGCAGTTCCTCGGTGCATTCATGGCGAACCCGTACCCGGAGAACGTCGACCCCACCCTGGAGAAGTTGCAGCAGCTCGCCGACATGGAGTGGGCGAACTGGAAGGCAGCCGGCAAGTGACCGGATCCGTCACGACAGCCCGGCGGGCCGGGGCGACCCCGTCCGCCGGGCGTCGCGCCGGGTCGTATGTGGAGCGCGCTCGCAGCATCCCTTTCCTGATCCCGGCCGTCGCGTTGGTCGGGATCATGTTGCTGGTGCCGTTCGTCGCGACGGTGTACCAGAGCCTGACGAATGACGACGGCTTCAACGCCGAGTTCATAGGTTTCGACAACTACGTCCGTCTTGTCCAGGATCCGATGTTCGGCCGGTCGGTTCTCAATACTGTGATGTGGACGGTCGGCACGCTCATCCTGCCTGTCGGTATCGGACTTGTGATTGCGGTCTTCACATCGCAGATGAAGGGAGGCCGCTGGCTGCGCCTCGCCTTCCTACTGCCATACGCATTGTCCGGCACGGCGACAGCCGTGATCTGGGGCTTCATCCTGCGCTCTAACGGTGCGCTGAACCAGGCCTTCACCTTCTTCGGCGCGATCGCTCCGGCCTCGGGCTGGCTGCTCGAGTGGCCCACCAACACGATCGTCATGATCGTGGCGAACACATGGCAGGCGACAGGCGTAGCCGTGATCCTGTTCCTCGTGGGTCTGCAGGCCATACCCACTGAGACTGTGGAGGCAGGAACTCTTGATGGGGCATCGGGCATGCGTCTGTTCTGGAACATCATCGTCCCGCAGTTGAAGCCCGTGACAGTCGTCGTGATCGGTATGTCGATCGCGAACAGCCTGCGAGTCTTCGACACGATCTGGTTGCTCACCAAGGGCGGTCCGGGCGGATCATCCGAGACGCTCGCCGTCACGATGTACCGCGAGACATTCATCATCAGCGACTACGGATATGGCGCTGCTGTCGCCGTCGTGCTGACGATCATCGTTGTCGGCGCCTCATGGACCTACCTGCGCCAGCAGCTGAAGAAGGGGTGATCGTACGTTCCGCATAGTGCGCAACACCTTTCTCATCGTCCTCGGCGTGCTCTGGCTCATCCCGGTGTACCTGTTGATCGTCAACGCCATCACACCGCTCTCGGAATACCACGGCGAGCCGCTTTGGCTGCCCGTAGGATTCGACCTCTGGTCCAACCTCGTCTCCGCCTGGAACCAATCGTCACTGGGTCTCGGGATGCTGAACAGCTTCATGTACGCCACAGCATCCGCTCTCGTCGCCGTGCTCGCCGCGGGACTCGCGGGCTTCGCGGTGGTGGCGATGCCGGTGCGGCGTCCGTCTCTGTGGTTCTGGCTCATCTACCTCGGCACGCTGCTGCCGCTGCAGATCTTCCTCGCTCCGCTGTTCCAGGCATACGTCAACACGAGTCTGTACGACACGTCGCTCGGCATGATCCTCATCTACGGCGCCATCTGCGTGCCGTTCGCGTTCTTCATCGTGCGCAATTACCTCACGACGATCCCGCCTGAGATCGCAGAGGCCGCGAAGCTCGACGGCGCCGGATGGTGGCGGCTGTTCTTCCAGATCCATCTGCCACTCATCCGTTCGGCGCTGTTCGCTGCGTTCATCTTCCAGTTCACCTGGGTGTGGAACGATCTGCTCTTCGGGATCACACTCACCACGAGCCCGGACCGTCGACCCGTCATGGCGGCGATGGCGGAGATCAGCGGCGGCTTCGTCAGCCTCGGCCCGCCGGTCGTGCTCGCCGGCGCCCTGCTCGTGTCGCTGCCGACCGTGATTCTGTTCCTGTCGTGTCAGCGGTTCTTCGTCAGCAGCCTGAAGGCATCTGCATGAGGGCGTTCACATGAGATGGGGCGATGCCGGTGGATCGGGTGCGCTCCTGGACAGCAAGGCCCACCACGCAGATCTTGCGGCTGAGTCGGCGCGGCTGCTCAGCTTCTTCGACGAACCGGATGGGGTGGCGCGGTTCGCCTGGCGGAGGACTGACGGCACCACTGAGCCCTCGCGACCGCTCGCGCTGTACAGCGTGGCGCGTCTCGTGCACTGCTTCGGCGTCGCGCACCTGCTCGGCCACCCCCGGGCGGGAGAGTGGGCGGAGGAAGGAACCCGACTGCTTCTCGACGGCTTCGTGGATCCGGACTCCATCGGGTTCGCGGAAGCGATCGATGTCGCCGGTCAGACGATCTTCAACGAGCGCACAACCTACGGGCACGCATTCGCTCTCCTGGCCGGAGTGACTGGGTGCCAGGCAGGCGTCGCCGGCGCCGAAGATGTCCTTCGTCGTGCCGCGGAGGCGATCGACACTGGGTTGTGGCGTGCTGACGCCGGCGCTGCCGTCGACGCAGTCGATCGCAATGGCAGAGTTCTCGAGCCTTACCGTGGGCAGAACGCGAACATGCATCTTGCGGAGGCTTTCCTCGCCGCCTACGAGTACGACGGCGAGCGGGAATGGCTGGATCGCGCGCGCCGGCGCGATCCAGCCGGTGCTGCCACCTACTCGACCATGAAAACCGGGAGGGATTCATGACGCAAATCACGCGCATCCTCATCGCGAACCACACCCATCACGACATCGGGTTCAATGACTATCAGGACGTGGCGTTCCGTCAGCACGGCGAATTCGTGCGCGACGCGCTCGATCTCATAGAAGCCACCGCGGACCGGCGGGAGAGCGATCGCTACCGCTGGGTCTGCGAGGTCACCGGACCTCTCATGAGGTATCTGCGGGAGGCAGGGCCCGCCGAGCAGGAGCGGTTCCGCTACTGGCAGGGGCAGGGCGCGATCGACGTGGCGGCGATGCAGTACAACCTGACGCCGCTGCTGACGCCCGAGCAGATGCGGCGGTCGCTGTACCCCGTGCGAGTGCTGCGCGAGGAGATGGGCATCGAGGTCCAGACCGCGATGCAGGACGACGTGAACGGCATCAGCTGGTTGTTTGCCGACCTGCTGCCGATGATCGGTGTCGATTTCCTCACGCTCGCGATCAACCAGTCGCGAGGGCGCGCGCCCCGGCCTTTCCCTGGAGGGTTCTGGTGGGAGGGCCCTGCCGGCAACCGTCTGCTGACATGGAACGGCTTCCATTACCTCTTCGGGCGCAGCCAGGCCAAGCTCGGTGATTGGCGCTTCGTCGACGAATCGCTTCCGCCCTATCTCGAGGCCCTCGAGCGCGACGAGTCCTTTCCGTTCGACAAGCTCTACGTCGAATCCACCCATCCGATGCGCGTCGACAACGGTCCCCCGGACGCCCGGATGGCGGAGTTCGTACGGCAGTGGAACGACGAGGGTCGCACGCCCGTGCTAGAGTTCTCCACGCCGCGCATCTTCCGTGACCATCTCCGCGACGAATGGGGCGACAGTTTGCCCACGTGGCGGGGCGACTGGACAGACTGGTGGGCCGACGGTGCCGCATCCAGCGCATATGAGACAGGACTGAACCGCGTCACGCACGAACTGCTCTCCTCCGCCGAGACGTTGGCCTCGTGGCTCGTCGCGGACGGCCGACAGTCCGAACTCGCGGGAGATTTCGTCGAGCGCGTCTACGAGACGATGACCCTCTACGACGAGCACACCTGGGGTGCGTTCTCGAGCATCGACGCTCCTGGCTCGCTGTTCACGAGGGCGCAGTGGAACCGCAAGGCGAATTTCGCCTATGACGCCGCGATGCACACGCACGACATGCTGACCCGATCTGCCCGGCAGCTCGCCGACGGTGTGGCGACGCGTCTGCCGGAGGGCAGGTTCAACCTCGGCGACCTCGACACCGACGCGGCGTATCCGACAGACCCCGATGCGCAGCTGCTGGTGTTCAACACGCTTCCGTACGAGCGCACGATGATCGTCGAAGTTCCGGAGTTCCGTTCGGGAGGGGCACCGGGAGGGATGCTGGAGAGCTTCTTCCCACGGGGCGTGCCGTGGGGTGGTCCTCCGCGCACCGACCTCGCTCGACGCCGGCTCACCGTACCGGGCGGCGGTTATGCGTTCGCACCGATCGAGGGCGGGATCGACGACGACGACCTCCTCGCCGAGGAGCCGCGGATCGAGAACGAGTTCTACCGTGTGGTCATCGATTCCCGCACCGGCGCGATCGCGTCGTGGATCGACAAGCGGAGCGGGCGCGAGTTCGCGGACACGATGCCCGAGGGGGGTTTCGCTCAGATCGTGCACGAGACGGTCGATTCTCCGCTCGGTCGGGATGCCCTCTACCTGCAGGATTTCGGGAGCTGGGACTTCGGCTACTGGCAGCAGGATCCGCCGTTCGACCGCCGCACGCCCGATGCAGTGCACAGCGTGCACACGTTCCTGGAGCCGGGATGCGCCGTGGCCGAGATCGTCGTCGAGTTGCGTGGATGCTCCGCGGCGACTCTGCGGCTCGCGTTGCCGAGTCGTCAGCCGGTGCTGCATGTGGACTGGCATGTGAACCGGCTCGCGATCACCGATCCGGACTCTCTCTACGTGCTGTTCCCCACGAAGCTGGATGGGCAGACCTACACGATCGACGTCAATGGTGTGCCGCTCGTTCCGGACGTGGATCAGCTGCCCGGTGCTGCGCGCGATTTCTTCCCGCTGCGCCGCTGGGCCGACGTCAGCGACAGGGAACGAGGAGTCACGCTCGTGGCGCTCGAAGCGCCTCTCCTGCAACTGGGCGGGATCACGACGAACCGCATCGCCGACGCCGTCTCCCCGGACAGGCCTGGCTTTGTCTCGTGGGCGATGAACAACCATTGGATGGTCAACTTCAAAGCCAGTCAGGAGGGCGCCGCGACGCTCCGATATCGCCTCACCACGCACGATGGGGCGTGCGATCCGGCGCAGGCTCAGCGGTTCGCCGAGACGGAGTCGATCTCGCCGATCGTGCTGCGCGACTACGTGCCGGTGGGCGACGAGCGCGGCGTCATGCTTCCGCTGCCTGAGATCGCCGGGGTCGAGGCGACGGTCAAGCCGGCGACCTTCGGTGACGGACTCATCGTCAGATTGAGGAACAACTCGGCGGCGACGGTCGACGTGCCGGCGGGCGCTCTACAGGCGCTTGGCACGGTTGATCCCGTAGGAGTTCTTGAAGAGCCGCTGTATTCGGCACCGGCAACGCTCGACTCAGGTGCTGAGATGTCGTTCCGGATCACACCGCACACCCGGAGCTGAGCGTGCCGCAGGCGAGTCGAAGCGGGTGATCGGACCAGGGTGCGTCCCGCCGAGAGGTGGAGTTCACGGGAGCTGTGCTGGGCCGACCCTGGGGGTGTGTCGGTGACTGCGGCTGTCGCTCAGGGCGTCACTACGGCATTCCAGGGTCGGGCTTCTGGCGTTCCAGCGGCGACCCGAGCGCGTCCCAGGATCGGCCGAGGCGAAGTCGCTGCTCAGGAGCGAAATCGCAGGTCCGGGTTGTTTTCACCAAGCCCCACGGGGCCGGGACATGGACGGAATGGTCGACACAACCCTCGACAAGAGGCCGGACCTGAGTTGGGTCATTTGGCTTAGTGCCTTGCAGGTGGCTCGGTGAGGGCGTCGAGCAGGGCGTGTTGGTCGGCGTTGATCGCGGGTGGCTAGGTGCGAGTGTGGCCGTTGATCTCGACGGTCGCTGAGCGCAGCGGGCGCAGCTCGCGCAGGACCTTGGCGGATCGAGAGGCCGGTGCGGTCCTGAACGGTCCGCGAGATCGCCAGGGCGGCGAACACGACGTCAGGTGCGCCTCGATCGCCTCACGTGTCCGGGCGAAGATCGGTCTGGCCTGCAGGTCCGTCTTGGACATCCGGAACGATTGCTCCACGTGCCACAGGTCGTGGTAGCTGGAGATCACCTGCCGGGGGCTTATCACGGTGGCCGGGATGTTGGTGACGTAGCCCTTCAGGCCGGCGACCTGCCGGGCCCTGGCCAGGGCAGTCTCGTCGAGCGTCTTGTGCGCGCCGCTGGTCCTCACGAATCGTGGGGTCCGCGCGGACTTCTCGCCGTCGATGACCGCGCGGGCGCGGGCCTCCTGGGCGTTGAGGGTTCGGTTGTCGCGGGCGAACCGCTTGCCCGAGTACGCCCACACCGCCCGCCATGAACCCGGGTGCGTGCCCTTCGTCCAGACCGGCTCGGCCTTGTGCTGGGGGTCGTTCTCGGGTCGGGCTCGTCGGTGCTTGGGGGTGAGGGTGTCGATGACCTGCCCGTCGGTGAACGCTTCCCCGTGCCAGCGGTAGTGGGAGGCCAGGTCCAACGGTGCGGTGGTCTGTCTCGAGCCGACGATGAACCCCAGGCCGGCCTCGTCCAGCTCGCGCAAGCTCGTCGCCGAGAGCATCCCCGCGTCGGCGACCACGACCATGCCCTCGATGGCGTGCCGGGCCCCGAAGGCCTTGACGATCGGCACGATGGTCAGCGTCGTCGGGTAGCCCCGGCCCGTTGCCGGGCCGGGGCCCCCTCAGAACCGGACGTGCGGCTTTCACCGCATCCGGCTCAAGCAAGTCCCTACGGGCGTCGCGGGTGACGAGGCAGTGGTGCTGGCGTGTCCGGTGGCTGGCGTCGCCGTCGTCGCTGTTGCCAGTAGTCGGCCAGGGCCCGGTCGTCCGGGGACGCGCCGGCCTTGACCATCTGGTGACGACGGATCGGCATCCATGACAGTTTCCGCAGGTAGGCGCCGGTCTCCCGGTCGCCGAAGATCCAGCGGTCTTGTCTGGTCGGATTGAACCGCCCGAAGTAGCGGTCCACGATCCACTGGCCGGTCTTCGTGTTGTGTTGGCGTCTGCCCCACTTGAACATCGTCCACCACAGGGTGGAGTCGATGTCGGCGAAGACCCTCTTGGACACAGCCGTTCGGTAGTACGCGGCCCACCCCCGCAGGATCGGGTTGAGCCTGCTGATCACAGCCGACGCGGGCGCGCCGTGAAGGCTGCGCACCTCGGCGCGGAGCCGGGCGCGGAACCGCTTGACCGCGGCCTTCGACGGTGTGATCAGCAGTTTCCCGGGGTTGCGGTAGTGGCGGACGGTGAACCCGAGGAAGTCAAACCCCTCGGACAAGTGCACGATCTGTGTCTTGTCCTCGTTGAACGACAGTCCTCGAGGTGCCAGCCACGCGGTCAGGCGTTCCTTGATCTGCTCGGCCTGTTGCCGTGAGTGGCAAAGGGCCACCAGGTCGTCGGCGTACCTGATCAGCACCGGTGTGCCCGGTGCTGACCACCCTCGCGTTGAACGCCAAGGCTTGTACCGAACACCAGCAGCGGCCTCCATCCCGTGCAAGGCGATGTTCATCAGCAGTGGGCTGATGACCCCGCCCTGCGGGGTGCCCTCTGTGGTCGGGGCGAACTGCCGGTTTTCGATCACTCCGGCCCTCAGCCACCGGGCCACGCGCTCCCTCGCCGGGAACCCATGCAGGTGGTCGAGCAGTCGGTCGTGGTCGATCCGGTCGAACGCCGCTGTCAGGTCCGCGTCCAGGACCCACGCCCGCGTCGGGTCTTTGCCCTTACAGACGGTGAAGATGGCCTCGATCGCGTCATGACAACCCCGGCCGGGCCGGAAGCCGTAGCTCCGCGGCTCGAACCGGGCCTCCCATTCGGGCTCCAGTGCGTTGAGCACCACGGCTTGGGACGCGCGGTCGGCGATCACAGGGATGCCGAGCGGGCGCCTCTTGCCGTTCGCCTTGGGGATGAAGATCCGACGAACCGGAAGGGCCGGTGACCTGTGGCCGTGCTGTTGGACCCACCGGGCAAGTTCCACCCGGTCAGGTCCATCCAGCGCGGTCAGGCCGTCGATCCCCGCGGTCCGCCGCCCTTGGTTGATCTGCGTCACCCGGCGCGTAGCGACCAGCGCATTCGCCTTGGACCGCAGCATCAACCGTTGCAGGCTGCGCACCTTGCGGTGCTCGCCTGCCCTTGACGCCGTGAAGATGCGTTGCCGCAGCCGCCGTACCTCCGCTTCGGCCCGGGTCCAGTCGACCCGGTCCCAGTCCTCGGGGAAGTCCCGCGGTCCGTTCGCCGTCACCGCAGTGCCGGCGTCCAACGTCCCCGCGGATGCTGACGTCACGATCACCGTCTCCTTCACGAACTCACCTGACCCGCGTGGGCTCCCTCTCGGGCCGAGCACACCGCTCGTATCCGGCCGGTTCGACGCCACCACGGCCAGGAGGTGGCCGTTGGTGGTGGAGCCCTTCCCGCCGCCTTTCGGCGTACCGGCATTCGCTTCTCGGGTCATCCTGTTCCCGGCTGGGGATTGCGCCTGCCTCACGGTCGGCCTACCAGCCACCAAGGACTGGACCCCAGACGGGGTTCCCACGTTCCACATGCGTAAGACACGAACGGAGTGGGGCGCCCTCTATACCCCGGGGACGATGGTGCTCACCCGACCGCTTGCCAATCAGCAGCCGGCATCTGCCGCATCCCAGCGGCACGTCCCAGACCTCGGCCCGGCACCGCTTCCTTCCACCCGGACCTTCAACATGACGAGGCATCAACCAAGGAGGTTGTCCCGGGTCTCGTGGAACTTGAGGTGGCGGTCCCCCGCCTGATGCCTGCCGTGGGGTAGGTGTTGGGCGTCCGCCAAGACGACCCGAGGAGACAGGGGACCACCGTGACCAAGGACTACCAGACGAAGGACGCCGGTGTGCGTGACGGGCTCGAGCTTGCTGTTCCCGAGCAGGTGAGCGTGGTGATGGCTGACCTCGCCGAGGACCTGCGCGAGGGGCTGCTGGCTCTTGCGGTTGGTGCGGGCCTGCAGGTGATGAGCGCGCTGATGGACGCGGACGTGACCGCGTTGGCCGGCCCGCGCGGGCGCCACGACCCGAATCGGGCCGCGGTGCGTCACGGCACCGGGACCGGGTCGGTGACCCTGGGCGGACGCCGGGTGGGCGTGCAACGCCCACGGGTGCGGGCCGTGGACGGTTCAGGAGAGCTCGCGGTGGCGTCCTATGAGCTGTTCTCCTCCACGCAGGTTCTGGGTCGGATGGCGATGGAACGGATGCTGTCGGGCCTGTCGACCCGCCGCTACCCGACCGGCCTGGAACCGGTCGGGGATCGGGTGATGAAGACCGCGACCGCGACGTCGAGGTCGGCGGTCTCGCGCCGGTTCGTGAAGATGACCGAGACCGCGCTGGGCGACCTGCTGGCCGCGGACCTGTCGGGGGTGGACCTGGTGGCGTTGATGGTCGACGGGGTGCACTTCGCCGAGTCGTGCTGCGTGGTGGCCCTGGGCATCGACATCGACGGTGTCAAGCACCCGTTGGCGCTGGTCGAGGGCTCCACGGAGAACGCGACCCTGGTCACCGAGCTGTGCGTCGGGCTGCGCGAGCGGGGCCTGGACGTGACCCGGCCGGTCCTGGCGGTGCTGGACGGGTCCAAGGCGCTGCACCGGGCCGTGCGCGACGTGTTCGACCACCCCGTGATGGCCCGGTGCCAGCTGCATTATGCCGATCTTCGGATTATGCCGACTCGGTCGCTGAATGCCTTGTGGGGCAGGGGTTCCGTGCTGGCGAGGTCGGCATAATCCGGTGAGTTGATCGACGCTTGCCTTTCCGTCGTTGGAGAGGAGAGCGTCATGGTCAAGGTGTTGCGGTCGTTCGTGCGAGGGCCGCTGGAGCCGCACGTGGTCGGGTTCGCCGAGGAGTTGCATCGTCAGGGCTATTCGCTGGCGTCGGCCGAGCAGCATGTGTGCTTCCTGGCGCATCTGGACCGCTGGATGGATGCCGAAGGCATCGGGCTGGGCGGTCTGACCCGTCCGGTGCGCGAGCGGTACCTTGCCGAGCGCCGCGCTGCCGGCCACGTCGAGTACCGCTCGATGCAAGCGCTGCAGCCGCTGTTGGACTTCCTTGCGCCGCTGGGTGTGATCCCAGCCGAGGAGGTCGAGCTGCCCGGTCCGGTGGAGGAACTGCTTGGCCGCTACCGCGGGTACCTGATCGGCGAGCGTGGGCTGACGGTCGGGACTGCGCGCGGCTACGTCGACTTCGTGCGTCCGTTCGTCGTCAGCCGCGTCCGCGACGGCGGTGCGCTGGACCTGGCTGGGATCACTGCGGCCGATGTCAGCGGTTTCGTGCTCTCGTCGTGCCCGGGTCGGGCGGTCGGATCGGCGAAGCTGATTGTCTGCGCGCTGCGGTCGTTGCTGCGCTGGCTGCACCTGTCCGGGCAGATACCGGTGTCGCTGGCCAGCGCGGTTCCTTCGGTGGCGGGCTGGCGACTGTCGAGCCTGCCGAAAGCTCTGGAACCGAGCGAGCTGCGCAGGCTGCTCGGCTCGTGCGATCGGCGTGGTCGTACCGGGCGTCGGGATTACGCGATCATGCTGTTGTTGTCCCGGCTCGGGTTGCGCGCTGGGGAGGTCGCCCGGCTCGGACTGGACGACATCGAGTGGCGCCACGGCGAACTGGTGATCCGCGGCAAGGGCAACCGTGTTGAACGGTTGCCGCTTCCGGCCGATGTCGGTGCGGCGATCACGGCGTATCTGCGTCGCGGGCGCCCAGCGACGGCCGAGGGACGCAGCGTGTTCGTGCGGGTGCACGCCCCGCACCGGGCGCTGACTACGGGCGGCATCACGATGGTCGTCTTCGACGCCGCGCAACGGGCGGGGCTGCCCAAGATGCATGCTCACCGGCTGCGGCATACCGCCGCGGTCGCGATGCTTGCCGCTGGCAGCCCGCTGCCGGAGGTCGGGCAGGTGCTGCGGCACCGGTCGATGCTGTCCACGGCGATCTACGCGAAGGTCGACCGAAACGCGCTGGCCGTGCTGGCCAGGCCCTGGCCGGCCGAGCAGGTCGGTGGCGCGTCATGAGCGCCGTGCTGCGTGGCCAGTTGGCCGACTACCTCGCCCTGCGCCGAGCTCTCGGATATCGACTCGCTCGTCCGGAGAAGCTGCTCAACCAGTTTCTCGACCACCTCGAACGTGCTGGTCAAACGACGATCACCGTGGCGAACGCGCTGGACTGGGCGCGGTTGCCGGTCAACGGCTGCTCGAACTGGTGGGGCTACCGCCTCGCGGCGGTCCGCGGCTTCGCCAACTGGCTGCACGGCATCGACCCGGTCCACGAGGTGCCCGCGCCGGATCTGTTGCCGCATCGGCCACTGCGTGCCAGCCCGTACCTGTATTCCGACGCGCAGATCACGGCCCTGATCACGGCGGCCGGCACGTTGTCCACGCCGCTGCGGCGGGCCACGTTCGCCACGCTGATCGGGCTGTTGGCGGTGACGGGGATCCGGGTTGGCGAGGCGATCGCGCTTGACCGCGACGACGTCGACCTGGCCGCGGGCCGGCTGACGGTGCGGTTCGGGAAGTTCGGCAAGTCCCGCGAGCTGGCCCTACACCCGTCCGCGGTCGAGGAGCTGCGCGGCTACGTGCAGCTGCGGCGTCGCTACGCGCCACAGACCGGCACGCCTGCGTTCTTCGTCTCCCAAGCCGGCACCCGGCTGATCTACTGCAACGTCCACCACGCGTTCCACCGGCTGGTTCGCCTCGCCGGATTGCAGGCGCGCTCCGCGTCGTGCCGCCCCCGGATTCACGATCTGAGGCACTCCTTCGCGGTCCGGTCCATGCTCGACGCCTACGCCCCCGGCGAGGACGGCCAGACCCGGCTGACTCTGCTGTCCACCTGGCTCGGTCACGTGCACCCGGGCAGCACCTACTGGTACCTGTCCGCCTCACCGGAGTTGATGGCGATCGCCGGGCAACGCCTGGACGCCTACCTCACCGACCGATCGGCGGCCCGGTCGTGAGTGCCCTCGCGCCGACTCTGCAGGCGTTCTTCACCGACCGGCTCGTCGCGCAACGCCACGTCAGCGGCCACACCATCGCCGCCTACCGCGACACGCTGCGGCTGCTGCTCGGCTACGCCAGCCAGACCACCGGCCGACCGCCGTCGCGGCTGGACATGGCAGATCTCGACGCACCGCTGATCGCCGCGTTCCTCGACCATCTGCAAGGCGAGCGCGGCAACAGCGTGCGCACCCGCAACGCCCGGCTGGCCGCGATCCACTCCCTGTTCCGCTACGCCGCGCTGGCCCATCCCGAACACGCCGGCTCCATCGCCAGGGTGCTGGCGATCCCGCCGAAACGCTTCGACCGGGCGCTGGTCACCTGGCTTACCGAACCCGAGGTCGACGCGCTCCTCACCGCCTGCGATCTGACGACCTGGACCGGCCGGCGTGACCACGCCATGCTGCTGCTCGCCGTGCAGACCGGGTTGCGGGTCTCCGAGCTGACCGGACTCGTGCGCGCCGACTTGCACCTGGGCACCGGCCCGCACGTCGCCTGCCGCGGCAAGGGCCGCAAGAACCGGATCACCCCGCTCACCACTGCCACCCTCGCCGTCCTCCGCGACTGGACCAACGAGCAAACCGGTGACCCCACCGATCCGCTGTTCCCGACGCGGCGGAACCTGCCGCTCAGCCGTGACGCGGTCGAACACCGTCTCGCCCACTACACCGCCGCAGCCACCGCAAGTTGCCCGTCACTGCACAACAAGAAGATCACCGTCCACGTCCTGCGACACACCACCGCGATGCGCCTGCTGCACGCAGGCGTCGACACCAGCGTCATCGCCCTCTGGCTCGGACACGTCAGTGTCGAGACCACCCAGATCTACTTGCACGCCGACATGAACCTCAAGGAGAAAGCCCTCGCCCGAACCCGACCACCACACGCCAGGACCGGCCGATACCAGCCCCCCGACACGCTCATCGCCTGGCTCGAAACGCTCTGATTATGCCGACCTCGCCAGCACGGAACCCCTGCCCCACAAGGCATTCAGCGACCGAGTCGGCATAATCCGAAGATCGGCATAATGCAGCTTATGCCGACGTCGGCATAAGCTGCACAAGATGCGCAACGTCCGAGATCACCTACCTGAGCGACTCAAGGGTCCCGTCGAGCAGCAGATGAGGGCCGCCTACCGGGCCGAGTCCGCCCTGGACGCCCAGGCGCAGCTGAACACGCTGGCCCGCGAGCTGGACAAGACCCACCCGTCCGCAGCGGCCAGCCTGCGCGAGGGCCTGACCGAGACCTTGACCGTGCTCGCGTTGGGCGTGCCGCCGACCCTGGCCCGCACCCTGAGATCGACGAACGCGATCGAGTCGATGATCGGGATCTGCCGCGAGCACGCCAAGAACGTCAAGCACTGGCGCGACGGGAAGATGGCGATGCGCTGGTGCGCCGCCGGGATGATCGAGGCCAGCAGGCAGTTCCGCCGCGTCAACGGCCACCTGCACATCCCCGCCCTACGCGCCGCCCTCGAACGCCACGTCGCCGAGCAGAATGTCAGCCCAGAGCGTCAAGATGAGAACGTGAACGCCGCCTGATGATCATCGGGCCGCCACCGAAGTTCCACGGAACTCGGGACAACCTCTCAACCAAGGGTTCACGCGTGTTCGCCCGCCCGTCCTTCACCACCCGCCCAGGCTACAGACACCGAATTAGTGCCTTACCAGCGCACTAAGCCAAACCATCACCCCAGGTCAGCGACGCGCCGACCCACCCACGCGAGCAGAGTGACCCAACTCAGGTCAAAGGCTGAGGTCGCCAGGAAAGCGAACCTGAGCGTCGACGCTCTATGACGCCCTGTCGGGCCGGAGCTGCCGGACGCGGTCACGATTGCGCAGGTCGAGCAGGTGCTCCAAACGAGGCGGTGGCCAGACCACCCGGTGCGCCACTGAAGAGCTGACTGCCGCTCGTTGTCCTGGGCGGTACAGAGCGCCTGCCATCACCGGTGAGATCGATGGCGCCCGGCGCTCTGCCATGAGCTCCAGATGTCGGAACTACAGGGTGTCAAGCAGAGCGCCGGCCACCAGTGCAGTTGCGCGCGCGACGATCCGAGCTTCTGCCGAAGACAACGGTCGCGTCTTCCGAGGGCCGGATGGCCGCCCGTGCCCGGTCCCTGCGTCGTTTCGTAGGCGGTTCACCTCTGTGGCAAGGAGGAACAGGCACTGCTGAACTGCCTTGTGTGGGTCGGTGTCGAGGTCCACGCGTCCTGGCAACGCGAAGCCCACTGTGGTGAACGCGCTCGCCAGCGTCACGGGAAAGCTTCCGGCGCTTCCTCCGACCGGGTAGGAGCCGGTGACTTGCTCGAGCACGTGGCGTGCCGCTGCTTCATCGAGATCCTTGCCCGTGCCGACCTGCAGTTGGGCGTCGTCCGGGTTGAGGTTGAGACGGTCGACGTACGACTGCAGCGCCGCGGTGAGTGCTGTCCCGGTCAGGTTGTCGACCACTTTCAGTCGCAGCGCACCGGTGCTATCCAGCGAGTACCCGAGCGAGTCGTAGACGTCGCGCAGCCGCCCAACTTTCGCCGCCCCCGCGAAGGTCTCGGACGCCGGGGAAAGACAGCCGTCGGCACGCAGCAGCGTGACTAGATGCGCACCGAGAGCGAGGCCCGCCTTCGGGTCGTTGTCTGTGGCGTACACGAACACTTGACGCACGCGCTTCGTCTTGCCCAGCGCAGACCCGAAGGTGGTGCGCCCGCCCGGTGCCGGGTCGCCGGCGCTGAGACCCGCGCGGCTGAACGCCTGGTCGAGCTGGTCATGGGACGGACCGGCACCGTCTTCGAAGAAGTCACCGATGACCGCACCGAGGCCGATCAGGTCCATGGCTGTCACGTCCTTCGTGCGCTGGTTCGCCCGCAGTCGCCACTGCGAGTAGTGCGCTCATGCTCTCGCGCGAACGTTGCCGTTGTTCGCGCTTCGTGCTGCCAGGCACCCTCGACCGCCGGGTGCTGTCCCAGGCGCACTACTGGATCACCGCCGACGGTCAGATCCTCGAGCTCATCCGGATGAGCCGAGACCATCTGTGCAACGTCCTGGAGATGCTGTCCGGCGTGGCCGTCCTGTTGCACATCGGCGCCATGCTCGACGTCCTGCTCGGCGACCCTGGCGACCTGGCCGCCGAGGTGGTCACCTACCAGCTGACCGGCTCGAGCCTGGCGAGCGTCAGCCCGCAGGCGTGGCTGGAGTCCACCGCGCTGGTGCGGTCCCTGCAGCGGCTGCTGGACGACTGGGACGTCGTCGACGGCGACCCGTGGGCCGGTTGCGCGCGGCCGCCCGGCCCGGAGGTGATGCAGCACGGGCACCACCACGCCGGCGCTCACCGCTGGGACCTTGCGAACAGGTCCGGCGCGCCCACTGCGGTCGGTGAGCGTCCCCGCAAGGGCTGCTCCGCACGACGACCAGGCAGTCGTGCCAGGCCGCGGGTCCAACCCAGGAGGTCGCCATGACCGCCATCCACCCCGACCAGGCCACAGGCCGCCTGCACGGGCCCAGCCGTCGGGCCGCTGCAAGTCGTCGGGCGCCGCGACCGGCACCTGGCCCGGCTGCTGGCCGACCGCGAGGCCCTGGCCCGGCTGTCGACCGAGCAGGCCAGCCACGGGCTGCCCAACGCCAAGGCCAGCTTCGCCGCCATGGTTCGGGTCGAGGAAGAGATCGCCGCCCTGTACCCGCGCGTGCACGCCCGGCTGTTCCCGACCTGGGTCAGCCACACCGCCGACGCCGCCCACGAGCCCGGCGCCTACAACCCCGCCTGCTCGATCTGCGCCCCACCGGCAGGCACCCATCGCCGCCTGACCATCGACCTGCCGCCACCCCTGTTTCTCGGGCGGCGGCAGGACTGCCGTCGCGCGCCCGACGAAACGGCCGAGCAGGACGGCTGGCCGAAGCCCGAGGCCAGGTCGCAGGGATGCGATGCAAGGTCCGCGACTGGCGAGAAGACGATCGCCGGCCATCGCTTCTGGACCGGCATGGGCCGGCGGCGATCTGTGGTCCTGAAGTCACGCCCGCCTCATCGAGTACGCGCAGAACGCGCCGCGGCGCGCCCTGCCCGCACCCGCTGGCCGTACATCTGCATCTGGGCGAACTGCTCGCTGACCCCGAACGCCTTCGCCACATCGGCGTTGGTCCAGCCGTCGAACGCGGCGCGCTCGGCGGCGGCGTGTGGCACGAGGAGCTCGCCAGCCAGGAAGGTGGCTTCCTTCTCGACCTTCGGGTCGAACTGTCTGTGGTGGTCCTCGCCGAGGACGACCCCCTGAAACGGATGCTCCAGCAGGTCGTGTCCAAGTTCGTGGGCAATGCTGGAACGACGGCGGACGCGCGCGTGGGTCTCGTTCTCGATGATCACTCGGGCTTCGCCGAGCGGCACCAGCGCGGCGGACCATCGCGGTGCCCGTATGCCCGTGAAGTGCTGCACAGCCTCCACGGGCAGCCCTGCCTCCTGCAGGTCGGCGAGCGTGTAGACGGGGATCCCGTGCTCCGCGCACAGCGCATGCGGATCGAAGGAGTCACGAGGTCCCAGCCCAAGCGCCGCACGCTCCTCGGCGGCGATCTCCCGCATCAGCTTCTGGGTCAGTCGCATGTCAGTCTCGTTTGGCGCGTTCGGCCTTGAACCGGCGCGCGGCGGCCCCGATCAGATCCTCCAGGTAGGCGACATCCTGCTCATCCAGGTCCCGGCGGGCTCGCAGTAGCGGCGCCAGCGCGGGAATGAGTTCTGGCTCTTCCTGCTCCGATGCAGGGTTCTGCCCGCGGTAGAAGCTCTCCGCCGGCATGCGAGGGCCTCGATGACCTGGTGCGACCCACCGGCCCCGTCGATCCGGACCAGGATCGACTTGCCCCGGGTGTTCCCGGGGATCTGGGCCAGAGCGTCGCTGATGACCTGCAGGTGGTCCGCGGCGGTGGGGGCACCTCCCGCCCGCACAGCGGGAAGGGGGAGTCGACCCGGCGTTGCCCGCACGCAGCAGGACCGCGACCGGTTCGCCGGTGCCGGTCGGACCGTGGTCGACGAACGCGCACAACGGGTGGAACCCGAAGCCCCGCTTGAACGTCGGGGCGGCCTTCTCCTTCTCTGTGCGCGGTCACGAGCGTGGCGTCGATGTCGATGACCAGCGGGTGCGCGGCGTCCCGGTGTCGATCGCAGCCAAGGCCGCCTCCACGTCCTCGGCCAGCCGGGCGATGGTCCGCGAGGCGGTCGGGTCGCAGGCCACCGGGCCGAACCGGGTGCGGACGCTGGGGCACGACGGGCTGTCGCCGTTCGGCATCGGTGCGGACATGTCCGACGGCGAGTGGCGGACGGTGGTGCGCCAGCTGGTCGCGGCACGGCTGCTCGGCGTCGAGCCGGAGCACTCGACGCTGCACCTGACGGAGGGCTCGGCGGCAGTGCTGCGCGGCGAGCGGGACGTGCGGCTGCGGCACGATCCCGCGGCGGCCACGCGTGGAGCTCGTCGGGCGGCCGGGCCCAAGCCTGCGAGGGCGGCGGTGGACCTCGCACCGGAGGCGACCGACCTGTTCGAGCGGCTGCGCGCCTGGCGGGCCGGCGTCGCGAAAGAGGCCGGGCTGCCGGCGTACGTCGTGTTCCACGACGCGACGCTGCGCGAGGTCGCGATCCGCCGGCCGGCGACGCTCGACGACCTCGCGGGGGTCTCCGGCGTCGGCGCCACGAAGCTGGAGCGGTACGGCGCCGGCGTGCTGGCCGCCGTGGCAGGGGAGCCGTCAGAGACGGCCTGACAGCTCGTTGCCGGGTCCCCGGTCCGAAGCTTGCGTGTCGGGCCTGTTACGGCTCGGGAAGAGTCTCATTGCGGCTCTGGACCCGCCCACCCGGGAGTCCTACCATCAACTTGACCGATCAACCGGACAACTCAATGCGAGGGTTCCGTGCGCATCGACCTGGACCACACCCGAGTGGGCGCCCCGCTCTACCTGCAGCTCGCCAACGCGCTCGAGGAGCACATGCTCGTCGAACGCCTCAAGCCCGGGGATCTGCTGCCGAGCGAGAACGTTCTGGCGGGTGAGAACAACCTGAGCCGCGCCACGGCGATCAAGGCCTACGACCTGCTGATCGACCGCGGCCTCGTGACGCGGCGGCAGGGCAAGGGAACCTTCGTCAACCCGCGCCCGATGGAACGCCAGCTGCCGGAGCTGACCGGCTTCACGGAGCATGTCCGTGGCCTGGGCCGCCAGCCGGGCAGCTCCCTCATCTCGTACGACGTCTTCGCGGCCGACGCGGCAGAGCGCCCGTCCGGGCACTTCCCGTCGGACGTCGGAATGGTCCGCATCGTGCGCCTGCGCACCGTCGACGGCAGGGCGGTCGGCGTGCACCGCACCTTCGTGCCGCAGGACGTCGCCGAAGCGCTGGGCCTCGACGAGCCGATGGTCGCCGCCGCGAGCTTCTCGTTCTACGGGACCCTCCGCGACCACGAGATCTTCCTGCAGTCCGGTGAGGAGACGCTCAGCGCGATCAACGCGGATGCCACCGACGCGTCGCTCCTCGAGGTCGACCAGGGCGCCGCCCTCATCGACATCCAGCGCGAGAGCTACGACCCATCGGGCCGCCTCGTCGAGATCGTCAGAGCCCGCTACCTCGGCTCCGAGTACCGGTACCACATCGCGTTCGCCCCATCCCCCCACGGAGGTTCGCATGAAGAAGCGCTCACATCCGGCGCTCGTCGCTCCGGCGACGGCACTGCTGATGGCCCTCGCAGCCTGTAGCTCGTCGAACGCCGCCGCAGGACCGACGTCCGCGGGGACCGAGCCGGCGGCATCTCCTACGAGCGGCAGCAGCGCGTCCGCGGGCGCTGCCGGGACCACCGCCCTCGTCGTCGCCCAGGGAGGCCTGGGCGACGAGTCGTACAACGACCTGGCCTACTCCGGTTTCCAGCGAGGCCTGGAGTCCACCGGCATGACCGGCCAGCCCATCGAGTCGGGTGATGTGGTCGGGCAGGGCGAGCAGCTGCTGCGGCGCGCCGGCCAGCAGGGCTTCGACCTCGTCGTCGACCTGGAGTACTCGCACAGCGAGGTGTTCCCCACCGTCGCCGAGGGCTTCCCGGACACCAAGTGGGTGTTGATCAATGCCGAGGCCGCGGGGGACAACGTCGCGTCGGTGCTCTTCCAGGAGCAGGAGGGCTCCTACCTCGCCGGCGCGCTCGCGGCGATCCACACGTCGAACACGTCAGACCCCCTCATCAACTCCGACAAGGTGATCGGCGTCATCGGCGGGACCCAGTCCGCCGGCATCGACAAGTTCATCGCCGGGTACATCCAGGGCGCCAACGACACGGACCCCGACGTCAAGGTGCTCACCGCGTACTCGAACGACTTCGCCGACCCGGCCAAGGGGCACGAGCTGGCCCAATCGATGTTCGACCAGGGCGCGGACATCGTGTACGCGGTCGCCGGCGGCACCGGCGCCGGCGTGATCCAGGCCGCGGTCGACGACAGCCACTACGCGATCGGCGTCGACGCCGACCAGGACGGCGTCGCCCCGGGGAACGTGCTGACCACGATGCTGAAGAAGACGGACGTCGCGGTCGAGACGCTGATGAAGCAGTACGCCGACGGCACGTTCCCTGGCGGCCAGACCGTCACCCTCGGCCTTGAGGAGGACGGGGTCGGGCTATCCGACTTCCAGTACACCAAGGACGCGATCGGCCAAGCGACGGTCGACAGGCTCGACGACCTCCGCCAGCAGATCATCGACGACAAGATCACCGTCTGGAACGTCGTCACGGACGGCTACCCCGACTGGTTCCCCGCCAGCTGACCACCGCGATGACATCGGCCACCGCGACCGACCGGCCGGCCGCCGATCCGGCAGGGAGCATCCCCTGCCGGATCGGCGCGAGGTCGGTCACCAAGCGATTCGGGACGCTCACTGCGAACTCGGACATCGACCTGGACGTCCTGCCCGGCAGCGTGCACGCCGTCATCGGCGAGAACGGCGCCGGGAAGACAACCCTCATGCGAATCCTCTACGGGCTCGAACGACCGGACGAGGGTGACGTGCTCGTCGACGGCCGGCCGGTCAGGCTCCGCGGTCCCCGGGACGCGATCGCCCGGGGCATCGGACTCGTCCAGCAGGAGCTGTCCGTCGTCCCTGAGCTGACGCTCCTGGAGAACCTCGTGCTCGGAGCCGAACCAACGTTCGCGGGCCGGATCCAATGGTCGACGGCACGTGAGCAGGGCGAGCGGCTCGCCCGCGACGCCGGCCTGAGCATCGACTGGGACACCGGGGCGATGCACACGTCCGTCGCCGTGCAGCAGCAGGTCGAGATCCTGCGGCTGCTGTACCGCGGCGCCGACGTGCTCATCCTCGACGAGCCGACGGCGGTGCTGGCACCGGCGCAGGTCACCGAGCTGCTGGCGATGCTCCGCCAGCTGCGAAACGCCGGCCGCACGATCGTGTTCATCAGCCACAAGCTCGCCGAGGTCGTCTCCGTCGCCGACCGCGTCACCGTCCTGCGCGCGGGCAGGGCCGTCGCCCACCTCGAGCACGACGAGATCGACGCGGACCGCCTCGCCGCGCAGATCATCGGCGACAACGAGCAACCCGTCGCGTCGGAGGCCGGCGGGCAGCCGGGCGAGGTCGTGCTCGCCGTCGAGAACCTGACCGTGCGGGACGACCGCGGCCTCGTGCGGGTGGACGGTGTCGGCTTCGACATCCGCGCGGGCGAGGTCGTCGGCTTCGCGGCCGTCGCCGGCAACGGGCAGGACGAGCTCGCCGAGGCGCTCGCCGGGATTCGCCGCTGCCGGTCGGGAGCGATCCGCCTCGGCGGTGCCGACATGGCGGGCGACGACGTACGTGCCCGCCGGAAGGCCGGGCTGCGGTACGTCAGCCCGGACCGCAAGCGCGAGGGCCTGGCCCTCCAGCTCAGCCTGCGCGACAACGCGATCGCCACGCCCGACCTGTCGACGATCTCCCGGTGGGGTCTCCTCAGCGCGAAGCGGGCCCGCAGCCGCACCTCGGAGATTCTCCGGAGCGCCGACGTCCGCTTCGGAACCATCGCCGACCCGGCCTCGAGCCTGTCGGGCGGCAACCAGCAGCGCGTCGTCATCGGACGCGAGACCAACGGCAGCGCCCGGGTGCTCGTCGCCAGCCAGCCGACCCGTGGCGTCGACGTCCGGGGCGTCGCCTACATCAGCGAGCTGATCCGGCGTGCGCGGCGCGACGGGACCGGCGTCGTCCTGTTCAGCGAGGAGCTCGACGAGCTGCGCGACCTGTGCGACCGCATCCTCGTCCTGCACGGCGGACGCCTCGTCGGCGAGCTGCCGCGTGGCGCGACGCGTGCCGAGATCGGGCGCCTGATGCTCGGCGGCCAAGCCGCCACGGACGAGGCGCGAACGGCATGACCACGATCGTCGAGTCCCGGCGGCGCCTTCGCCTGCCCTCGCTCGGGTCCGCGGGCTCGGTGCTCGCCCCGGTCGTCGTCGCCCTGCTCGTCGGCGCCGTCGTCGTCGCCGTGACCGGGAACGACCCTGTCTCCATCTACCGGACCCTCGCCCGCGAGGCCTTCGGTGGCGCCGACCGGGTCAACGCCACGCTCGCCGCCGCCACGCCGCTCCTCTTCACCGGGCTCGCGGCGGCGTTCGCGTACCGGGCCGGCATCTTCACCGTCGGCGTCGAGGGGTCGTTCGTCGCCGGTGGCCTGGCCACGGCCGCCATCGGGTCGCACATGGACGGCGTGGTGCCCGCCCTCGGGATCGCCGCCCTGCTGGTCGTCGCGACGTTCGTCGGCCTCGTCGTGGCCGTCCTCCCCGCCGTGCTGCGCGCCTACGCCCGGGTGGACGAGGTCGTCACGACGCTGATGTTCAACTTCATCGCCTCCGGGCTCGCCTCCTGGAGTGTGCAGGCGTTCTTCCAGGAGCGAGGACAGGCCAACTCCGCGACGGCGATGGTGGCCGACGCGGTTCGTCTGCCCGAGCTCGCCCCGCCCGGGCAGACGAACGTCGGGCTGCTCGTCGCGCTGGCGGCCGTCGCGGTCTACTGGTGGTGGACGCGCAGCACGACGCTCGGCTTCGAGCTCACCACCGTCGGGTCCGCTCCCCGCTTCGCGGTGGCGCAGGGGCTACGCACGCGGCTCGTCGTCCTCGTGGCCCTGCTGGGGGCCGGGGCGATCGGCGGGCTGGCCGGCGGGGTCCACACGCTCGGGATCGTGCACCGCTTCACCGCCGGGTTCTCCGCAGGCTTCGGTTTCACCGGGATCGCCATCGCGCTGCTGGCTCGGTTCAACCCCGTGGGCATCGTCGCCGCCGCGATCCTCTTCGGCGCCTTGAACTCGGCCGGCACCACGGCCCAGCTGTTCATCGACCTGCCGATCCAGATCATCGACGTGCTCCAGGGGACGGTGATGGTGTTCGCCGTCGCCCAGTTCGCGCTGCCGCGACTCCGGAAGCGGCAGGCCGTGCCGGTGGCGACCACATGATCGACGCGCTGATCGCCTCGACGATCGCCCTGACCGTCGCGCTGGTGCCCGCCGCGATCGGCGGTGCGATCCACCGGCTCTCCGGCATCGTCAACATCGGCCTCGAAGGCCACATGCTGATCGGCGCGCTCGTCGGCGCCGTGGCGAGCGCGTGGTCCGGGAGCTGGCTGGTTGGCCTCGTGCTCGCCGCTACGGCCGGCGCGGCCTCCGGCCTGCTCGTCAACCTCGTCATCACGCGCATGCGCGGCAACGAGATCATCGTCGGCCTCGGGTTCAACATCGTCGCGCTCGGCGTGGTCGGCTACATCCTGCGCGCAGGCATGGGCGTGTCCGGCACGCTCCGCCCCGAGGGCCTGCGGCGGCTCCCGACGATCGACGTCCCTGGCGTCGCGGACGTCCCGGTCCTCGGGGCGCTGCTGTCGGGCCAGTCGCCGATGTTCTGGTTCTGCCTCGTGCTCGTGCCCGCCACCGCCTGGCTCTTGGGCAACACCCCGTGGGGCCTGCAGCTGCGGGCGACCGGCGCGCTGGAACCCGCCGCCGTCTCGCTGGGACTGCGCAGCCTGGCGATCCGCGACGGCGCCGGACTTGTCGCCGGGCTGCTGTCCGCACTCGGCGGCGCCACCCTCAGCCTCGGCAACGTGGGGCTGTTCAACGAGAACATGATCGCCGGGCGTGGCTACGTCGCACTGGCCGCGTTCTACTTCGGCCGTTCCTGGCCCCTGCCGACGGCGCTCGCCTGCCTGCTATTCGGCTTCTTCGACGCGCTGCAGATCCGGCTGCAGACCGGCGTCGGCGCGTCGGCGGACCTGTTGTCCACACTTCCGTATCTCGCCGTCGTCGTCATCCTCACTGCCACTGCCCTGCGCGAGCTGCGCCGCGGCAGCCGGCGGATGGTCTGAAACGGAGAGCACCATGGCAGCACCCGAAACCAAGGCCACCGCGCTGGTCCTCGTCGACGTCATCGCGTCGTTCTTCGGCCCCGACCAGCCGAACTACTACCCAGAGGTCCAGCAGGTCCTCGATCCGATGGCACGGTTGCTCGAGCGCGCCCGCAGCTCGGGGGCCTTCGTCGTCCACGCGGTCGAGCGGCACCGACCCGGGCTGGAGGACTTCGAGTTCGGCAAGTTGCCGCGTCACCACATGGTCGGCGCCCCGGACGCGGCGTTCGCGCCGGGCTTCGAGCCGCTGGACACCGGCCGCGAGACGCAGGTGTGGAAGCGCCGGTACTCCGCCTTCTACGCCACGGACCTCGACCTGCTGCTGCGAGAGCAGGGCATAGGGCGGCTGGTCGTCGCCGGCGTCAAGACGAACGTGTGCATCCGCGCGACCGTGCAGGACGCCTTCGCCGGCGGCTTCGACGTACTCGTCCCGCACGAGGCGACCAACTCCAACCGGCCGCACCTGGCGGAGGCGAGCCTCGAGGACATCGACCGGTACATGGGCCGCGTCGTCGGCCTCGACGAGGCGACGGACGCACTGGCGTGACCGGCACCACAGCGGGCCCCTCGGACGGGACGGTCGCCGTCGTCGGCTACGCGAGCCTCGACAGCGCCGTCTCGTCCCCCGCGTTCGGCGGGCTGGACGCCACCACGCACCTGCGCGGGCCCGCCGTCCGCGAACGGCCGGGCGCGGGTGGCGTCGCCCACCTCCTGCGTGCGTTGTCACGCGCCGGTGTCGCGTCCCGCGCGGTCTCCTGGGTCGCGCGCGACCGGCTCGGGACGATCTGGCTGGACGACCTGCGCGCGCACGGCGTGGACGTCTCCGGGGTCGCCGTCACCGGCGGCCGGTCGCCGTCGGCAACCCTCGTCGAGTTCGACGACGGCCCGGTGGTCTGCCTGTTCGACCGCGGGGACTGCCACGGTCCCCTCGACGACACGCAGCTCGCCGAGCTGGCGAGCAGCTCGTGGTGCGTCCTGACGGTCGCACCACGCGACGTCGTCTCCGTGCTCCTCGAACGGCTGCCCGCCGACGTCAGGCTCGCCTGGGTGGTGAAGCACGACCGCGACGCGTTCTCCACGGACCTCGTCGAGCGGCTGCTCGCCCGGGCCGACCTCGTGTCGTACAGCGCGCGCGAGCGCGACTTCGCCGGCGCCGGCGGCGAGCCCGCGCTCCGGACCCGGCCCGGCACGCTGCTGCTGGAAACCGCCGGCGCCAAGGGCGCCGGCTACACCGTCGTCGGCACGGACGGTGCCCGGACCGGCTTCGTCGAGGCGGAACCGGTCGAGGCCGCGGACACGACAGGCGCCGGCGACACGTTCATCAGCTCCGTCCTCGCGCGGCTGCGGTCCCGGGCGCCATTCGACGAGCTCGCCGACGACGAGGTCCGGCGCGTGCTGCGCGAGGCCGCGCACGACGTAGCCACCCTCCTGCGCTCTCGTGCCGAGACCGGCACGAGACCCAGCTCCCCCAACGTCGACAGCGACGAGGAGTCGTGATCGTGACCGCCAAAGAAGCCTGGTACCTGCACTGCACGTCCGAGCAGGTCGGCTCCCACGCGATCCTCGTCGGGGACCGCGGTCGCGTCCGGCTGGCCGCCGGCCTGCTCGACGACGCCGAGATCGCGAACGAGGACCGGGGCCTGACCACCGCCACCGGCTGGTTCCGCGGGGAGCGCGTCGTCGTCGCGGCGTTCGGGATGGGTGCCCCGATCGCGACGGTCGTCATGCACGAGCTCGCCGAGCTGGGCGTCACCCGGTTCCTGCGGCTCGGCACCGCGATGACCGTCGGGGGGACTCCCCTCGGGTCGTACGTGCTCGCCATCGCCGCGGTGCGCGGCGAGTCGACGTCGCGGGCCTACCTGCCGCTGGAGTACCCCGCGGTCGCCGACCCCGACCTCACCGCAGCCGTGCTCGCCTCGGCCACTGCGGCCGGGGTGCAGGTCAACCGCGGCCTCTACGCGACGTTCGACGGCTTCTACACGCACATGCTCGACATCGACCCCACGGCCACCCGGGTGCGCGAGGGGCTCGCACGCTACGCGGCGAGCGGCGTGATCGCCGCCGACATGGAGACGAGCGCGCTGTTCGTCGCCGCCATCGCGCTCGGGGTGCGCGCCGCCTCGTTCTGCCTCGCGAGCGTCGACGGACCCCGCCGCTCGAGCATGCCCCGCGACGAGCGTCGCGGGGCCGAGGCCACCTTGCTTCGCGTCGGGCTCGACGCACTCGTGCCGGCCGCTGACCGGCCGGCGGAAAGGAGAGCACAACCATGACCATCGCCGAGGACTACCTCAACGACGTGATCGCCAAGACCGCCTGGGTGCGCGACACCCAGGCACAGGCCATCGCCGACGCGGCCGCCATCTGTGCCGACACGATCGCCGGTGACGGCCTGGCGTTCGCCTTCGGCACCGGCCACGGGGGGTTCGCCGCGCTCGAGATGTTCCCCCGCACCGGCGGCGTCACCGGGTTCCGGCCGATCGTCGAGTCGTCGATCGCCCTGATGCACCACGTGCTGGGCGACCAGGGCACGGCCCAGTACCGGTTCCTCCACACCCGGGAGGGCTATGGCCGGGCGATCCTGCGGTCCCACCAGATCAAGGACGGTGACTCCCTCATCCTGTTCAGCCACTCCGGCATCAACGCCGTCATCCTCGACATGGCGCAGGAGTTCCACGAGCGCGGCCTCAAGGTGATCGGCGTGACGAGCGTGCCGCACTCCTCGCAGGTGCCCAGCCGGCACTCCAGCGGCAAGCGGCTGTTCGAGATCGCCGACGTCACGATCGACACGGGGATCCCGCTCGAGGACGCCCACCAGGAGATCGAGGGTCTCGAGTACCCGGTCGGACCGACGTCGACGTCGATCGCCGTGGCGATCTCGCACGCGATCAACGCGTCGACCGCCGCCGAGCTCGTCCGCCGCGGCTACCACCCGATGGTGATGGTGAATACCAACTCCAACCGGACCCGCGAGGCCCACCAGCAAAACGACCGCAACTACGCCGAGCTCTGGCGCCGCCTGCGCGACCGCGACTTCTCTGCCCCGGGGGCCCAGTGACGACCGTCGACCGCGGCCTGTTCGTCGGAGGGACGTGGTCGCCCGGCGAGCGCCGGACCGACGTCCGCGACCCGGCCACCGGCGAGGTGGTCGGATCCACTGCGGTCGCGACGCCCGCCGAGGTCGACGCCGCGGTCGACGCGGCCCGGTTGGCCTTCCCCGCGTGGTCCCGGGCGCACCCCGACGAGCGAGCGCGGATTCTCCACCGCGCCGCCGACCTCGTCCGGGAGCGGGTCGAGGACATCACCGCGACGCTGACCCGCGAGCAGGGCAAACCACTCGCGGACAGCCGAAAGGAGATCCTGTTCGGCGCCGAGGTGCTCGACTACTACGCCGAGGAGGGACGCCGCCTCGGCGGCGACATCCGGCAGTCGAGCCGCTCGGACATCACGTCCCTCGTGACGTGGCAGCCCCTGGGGGTCGTCGCGGCAATCGTGCCGTGGAACTACCCCGTGGACCTGTACACGTGGAAGATCGGGCCGGCGCTCGCCGCGGGCGACACCGTCGTGGCGAAGCCGCCCGTCGAGGCGCCGCTGGCCGTCGGGCTCGTCGTGCGGTGCCTGCACGACGCGGGCCTGCCGCCCGGGGTGCTCGCCGACCTGCCGGGTGGTGCGGACGCGGGCGCGCGGCTCGCCGAGCACCCCGGGGTCGCCATGCTCAGCGCGACCGCGTCCACCGCGACGGGCGTCGCGATCATGCGCGCCGCGGCCCCGACGATGAAGCGCCTGACGCTCGAGCTCGGCGGTCAGAGCCCGTTCCTCGTGCTCGACGACGCCGACGTCGAGGAGGCAGCGATCGCAGCGGCCCGGCGGTCGTTCTCCAACACCGGCCAGATCTGCATCGCAGTCAACCGCATCCTCGTCGCCGACGCCGTCGCGGACGCGTTCGTCGAGGCGGTCGCCGAGCAGACCCGCAAGATCCGGCTCGGCCACGGCACCTCGCCGGACGTCACGTGCGGCCCGGCGACCACTGCCGGCGTCGTCGCCACGTTCCGCGACCACGTCCTCGACGCGCGCCGGCGAGGTGCGACGCTCGTCGTCGGCGGACCGGATCCCCTGCCCGGTCTCGGCTCCGACCTGTTCCTCGCCCCCACCGTGCTCGACCGTGTGCCTGCCGAGGCCGTCATCCTCCGGGAGGAGACGTTCGGGCCTGCCGTCGCGGTCCACCGCGTCGCGTCCGACGACGAGGCCGTCGCGCTCGCCAACGTCGTGCCCCAGGGACTGGCCGCGTACGTCTTCGGCGGCGACCTCGACCGCGCGTGGGCCGTCGCCGAACGGATCGACGCGGGCGGCGTCGGCGTCAACGTCAACGACATCACCGACCTCCAGGCACCCTTCGGCGGCTGGAAGATGTCCGGCTTCGGACGCGAGCTCGGCACCGAGGGACTCCGCAGCTACACGCAGCAGCGCCACATCCGGATCCGCAGGAAGGCGCGATAGCGCGGGCCGGGGACTTGCCCGTCGGAGAAAGACGAGGCGGCCGAGGCACCGGCCTGACAAGCTGGCCGTCGTGTTCCGGTGCTGCTCGGGGGTGTCGGAGGCCGGCAGCAACATCATCCGGCGCCGGGTGCTGCCGTACTCGGCCCACGGCTGGTTGTAGGCGACCAGCAGGTGCCGCCCCCAGGACCCCACACCGTCCGGGCCCGGGCGCACAGCGAGCCACCCCAGGTCCCATGGATCCAGCACCGGCCCCCGTCTGCGCCGCCGCCCGATGCAGCCATCAACCACCCACCGCCCCAGGGCCCGGCTGGCCGGGGTGTCGAACGGGATCTGGACCGGGGTCAGCCGGACCGGCACCTGCCCCCAGGACCCGGCAGGCGGGTCCCACCGAGCCTCGTACGGCTGCCCCGGTGGGCCCGAGCGGGTTCCCCGGCTCATCGCAGCCGCTCCCCGCCCGCGTGCGCCGCCGCCGTCAACTCCCGCGGGGATCCCGTCCAGTGCGGCAACAGCGCAATCCCCACCACCCGCAACCGTGCCGGCAACCGGTTCACCGCGACGATCAGGGCCAGCAGCCGCAGGTCCACGGCCAGCGCCTGCCGCTCGGTGAACTCCGTGACCGGATCGCTCAGCCAATCGGTCGGCCCGCCCGGCGGGGTCGCCTTCAGCCGGGCCGCCTTCTGGGCCCGCAGCCAGTCCAGGCTGACCCCGGCAGCCAGGATGCGCCGCAGCTGCTCGACGGCCTCGTGCAGGTCCGCACCGACCTGCAGCAGCCGGGTCACCGTCACCCACGGCCAGGCCGCCCACCAGCCCAGCCACACGGTCACGGTCAGCCACCAGCCCCCCGGCTCGCCGTCGGCGTCGTCGACCCATTCCAGGCGCAGCAGCCACTCGCCCGACTGAACCGTGCGCAGCTCGTGCTCCCCACGCCCCACAGTCAGCCGCTCCACCAAGCAGACCGAGTGCGGATCGTCGTAGGCGAGCTTGACCGTGCCGACCTTGCGCACACGGACCAGAGGAGGCTTGCTGCTGCTCGTATTCCTCGTCATGACCCGGATCGTTGATCGGAGCCCTGACAGATCACGTGATCGCATCACCCGAACGGGTCAATCACCCGCCGAAACGCGCCAACCGGCGATCTTGGGGGTGACACGACGGCAGGTAAGCGAGGACGCAGGCGGGAGCACGCGCCGATGCGGTGCCCGGAGGGACTGTCCGGCGAACGGTGTTTGAGCCTGGTCTGTGTGAGCCTGGTCTGACCGAGATGCCCGACGAGTTGATCGCGATCGCGCACCAGGGCGAGTTCGACGAGTTCGACCTCGGCGCCTTCTTCGAGGCCGACGGTGCCGGGGCCCCCCCTTACGAGGGAGTGGGTTCAATGTCGGTGGTCGGCGGTAGTCTCGCTGCGTGGCCCGACCGCGTGACGCTTCGCTGCCAGCGTGCCCAGTGCATCCGGGTTCGTCGGTGCGGCGGGAGGGCGTGTACGGCACCCCGCCGCGGCCGCGCCTGCGGTGCCACTACGTCGATGAGGACGGAGCACCTCGCAAGCACGGGCTGCGCCCGGCCCCGAAGCCGTCGGGCATGTGGGACGAGCTCCCCGGGAGCACGTACTCGGTCGGCGAGGCGGCCACGGCGCTGGCGGACCTGGCGCGTGGCATCACGTACACCGAGGCTGCCCGCCGCGCACAGGTGAACCACGGCCTGGTGGTGGGGGATGTACCCGACGAGCTGGCGGTCACGGGCACGACCGTCGCCGGCTGGTTGGACCGGTTCGGGCCGGCCATCGTGGAAGCGCACGGGGAGCAGTCGTGGCCGCAGACGCTGGTCCTGGACAGCACCGAGTTCGAGTGGACCAATCCGCGCACCGGCGACAAGCAGCAGATGTTCGCCGTCCTGGCGGCTTGGGGCTATCCCGCCGGTGCCAGGCGGGGACGGCTGTGGGCGTTGGCCGCCGCGCCGTCGGACAATGCGAGCGCCTGGGGTCAGTTCTTGCGGCAGATGCCCGGCCGGCCAGAGCTGGTCGTCTACGACAGTGACAAGGCCATCCACGGCGCGGTGCGCCGCCGGTGGCACACCGTTCCCATCCACCTGTGCGAGCACCACCTGTACGTCAACGCGGTCAAGCACTTGCGCGAGGACGGCCAGGGCGGGTGGGGCAACACGTACCGCACCCTGCTGGCGGCTGCCGGCCAGTCCGCGGCCGGGTGGGCAGCGTTCCGCCAGGTGGTGCTGGCCACGCCGGGGCTCGGGCGGACGCAGGCGTGGGTGCGCCACTGGGACGCCCAGATGACCGCGCAGACGTCCCGGCGCGCGACGATGCCACCGCACTACTCGACCGGCGCGCTCGACCCGCAGCTGGCAGTGGTCCGCGAGATGCTCGAGCGGCGAGCCTGGACGTTCCGCAACCTGGCAAGGATGAACCTGCTGCTCGGCCTGGTGCGGCTACGGGTCAACCGCATGGACGTCACCGATCGCTGGGCTGCCGTCGTCGCCGAAGACGCCGCCTCGCACCTTGCCGCGCTCACGGCGGCCGACGACCGGCGGCACCGGCCCGCGGTCGCGCACGCCAGCCGGCTGGACGAACAGGCCCGCTACCTGCTGGACGGCTCGCGGGAGTACTCCCTGCGCAAGCACCCGGTGCCTGCCCGCGCCTGACGAGCGAGGCCCATTGCGCACGGAGCAGGCGCGCGCACTGTCGATCCAGAACACTTGTGTTCTGGACGCAAAGGAGGGACGATCGGGGTGACAACTGAAGACGACAAGTGGACAGTCACCTCGCACCCGGACTTCGACCCGTGGCTCGAGGACCTCGACGAGGATAGTCAGGAGAAGGTCGACGGCCTCGTCCGGCTGCTCAGGCAACACGGCCCCCAGCTCGGCCGGCCCTACGCCGACCGGATCAAGGGCTCGAAGTACAAGAACCTCAAGGAGCTGCGACCGACATCGAACTCCGACGAGGCACTGCGCATACTGTTTTACTTCGACAAGCGACGCGACGCGGTCCTGCTGGTCGGAGGAGACAAGGCCGGGAACTGGTCGGCGTGGTACGTCGAGAACATCCCGATCGCTGAGCGGCGCATCGCCGAGCACCTGACACGGCTCGCCGCCGAGGAGAAGCAGGCAACACTGGCGGCCAAGACCGCAGGCTATCAAGCAACGACTAAGAGCCGAAGGAGGAGGAAGTGAGCAACCTCGACGCGATCTTGCACAAGATCGAGTCTCGCCCGGGCGCTGAGCAGCGCATCAGCGCCGAGGTGGAGCGGATGAACCGCGTGCTGGAACTGGAGAAGCTGCGCAAGCGCAGCCGACTCTCCCAGTCCGCCCTCGCCCGCCGGCTCGGGTTGTCACAGCGACGCGTGTCCGCCATCGAGCACGCCGGTGCAGACATCAAGCTCGACACCCTGAGCCGCTACGTCAGGAGCCTCGGCGGCGAGCTGGAAGTCACAGCCGTCGTCGACGGCGACCGCATCCCGCTGCTGGCCGACTGACCGCAACAACCAGCCCCCTCCCGTGTCACGTGACACGGGAGGGGGCTTCGTCGTGCTGAGGGCGACGATGCCATAGAACCCACTCCCTCGTACGGGGGGGCCGGGGCGGCCGCTGCGTTCACGCACAAGGACGACGTGCAGAAGTGGCTCGACATCATCCGCGGCGCCTACCTGCCGACCCAGGTCGAGGCGATGCGGATATGGGTACCCGTCCACCGTTCCCGTACTCCGACGCCCGGCTCCTGCCCTACCTGCAGCACTCGTTGTGGTTCCTGCCCAGCGTGGCCGCGTGCGAGGCGATGGCGAACCTGCTCGCCGAGCCGCAGAACACCTTCTGGCACGACTACGAGGTGCTGACCGTGGCCGGCCCGCGCGCCGGCGTCGGCCTGGACGCCCTGCCACCGGTGCGTGAGGCGATCGGCAACGGACATGAGACGAAGACCATCACCTTGTCGTGCGGGAAGCTGACCACCGGTGTCACCGTCAAGCAGTGGTCGGCCATCCTGATGCTCCGCAACCTCAACTCCCCGGAGACGTACTTCCAGGCTGCGTTCCGGGTGCAGTCCCCGTGGTCGATCCCCAACCCCGACGGGGACGACCCGAACGCCGAGGCCGTGCTCAAGCCCGTGTGCTTCGTGTTCGACTTCGCCCCCACCCGGGCGCTGCGTCAGCTCGCTGACTACGGCATGGGCCTGTCCCCGGAGGCTCACAACCCGGAACGGGCTGTCGAGGAGCTCGTGAAGTTCCTGCCGGTGCTCGCCTACGACGGGTCCAACATGACCCAGGTGGATGCTGGCGGCGTGTTCGACATCGCGATGTCCGGCACATCGGCGACGCTGCTGGCGCGCAAATGGGAGTCCGCCATCCTCGTCAACGTGGACAACGCCACCCTGCGCAAGATCATGGGCAACCAGGCAGCGATGGACGCTGTCATGAACATCGAGGGCTTCCGCGCGCTCGGCCGGGCGATCTTCGAGACCGTGGTCAACAAGAGCGAACACGTGGCCGAGACCAAGCGCGAACGCGGCGACTCCCTGAACCAGAACGAGCGCAAGGGGCTGACTGCTGAGGAGAAGGAGTACAGGTCCAAGCGCAAGCAGATCCAGGAGAAGCTGATCAAGTTCGCGACCCGGATCCCTGCGTTCATGTACCTGACCGACTACCGCGAGAACACGCTGATCGACGTCATCACCAAGCTTGAGCCGGACCTGTTCAAGGCCGTGACCGGGCTGACCGTCGCCGACTTCCACCTGCTGGTCAACCTCGGCGTCTTCAACGCCACCCACATGAACCAGGCCATCTCCGCCGCTACGAGGACACCTCGCTGGCCTACACCGGCATCGATTCTCACCCGGGGTTGAGGCACTACGGGCTGTACGACACCGTCGTAGCCGTGGACGGCACCCCCGGGCAGTGACGGCGCCACTCACCTGTGGTTGCTTGCATGTGGGAGTCAGGGTGTGAGGGCGGACGCCCACAACGCCGTGACCAGCGCGCCGACTGATGCCGTGAAAGCAGCGCCGACGAGCGCGGACACGCCCGCCCACACGCGACGGGCCCACACGGCTCGTGGCGCGGTCGGGTCGAGCCCCAGAAGCTCCACGGCACGGCCGGGGAACGCGAGCCAGGCCGCCAGTGCGCCAGCCGGTGTGTCCTCCACCCTCCTGGTGTGCTCTGCTCGTGCTCGCAGTAGGCCATGCCGGCGGCAACCGTGTTGACGACGTCGGCCGCGTCGAAGCCGCTCAGCGGGTCGAACGCCACCCGCCAGTTCTCCACCAGGTTGTAGACGACGGTGCCTTGCCGAAACGGCAGCCGCACGGAGAGCGGGCTCGTGAACCGGGCAGCGTCCGCAGCACGCCCGGCCGCCTGCGCGTTCTCCTTCTCCGCGGCCTCGACCACGCTGGCCTCAGCTGACGCAGTCTGGAGATCGGCGAGGCGCTCGAAGGCAGCAAGGAAGGTCGCAAGCGCCTCCACTCGAGACGCCCAGCGGGCCGACTCGAAGTGCCGTGCCGACATCCGGGCGCGGCCAGTTCCTGCTTGGCGCGTGCTGGTCCGCACCTTCAAGAACCACATGACTCTCCACGGTGCGGCACCGAGTGGGCGGCGCACCGAGGTGTGCTACCTCGCTGGCGACACGCCGACCCCCATGTCCCACGACGTGCAGGACACCGACGCCATCGTGGGAGGCGGATCCCACCTTCACCAACGGCATCCTCATCGAACGCCCCCACGACTCAGGAGATGAAACCCAAGCCGCGTGACACGCCGATCCACGGGTCTTGACCATTTCTCGTCGCCACTTCGACGCACTGACTGAAGCGCAGGCGGTGTGGGCGAGCACAGGTTCAAAGATCCACGATCCGTCCCGTCCTGAGCGATTCAAGGGCACCCTGGGCGGTGCGTACGGCCGTCAGCGCGGCTGAGCCGTCGAAGAGGTCCTCACTCCCTGCCGGGATCTGAACACCTCGAACCACCGAGTCGAGCAAAGCCAGTTCGGCTCGTGCAGCAGCGCGGAGGTAGTGGGGCGGTCTCTCGTCTGACAGCCCGTAGGCCACGCCCCCATCCGTGCGGCGGAAGAGTGCAAGAAGGTCCGCCTGGCTCTCCGGATCAGTGAAGAACGGTTCAACCGCGACGCCCTCGGCTGTGTGGATCTCGAGCGAAGCCGTCTGGCTGTCGAGAACCAGCGCGCCGTCGGTGCCGTTCACGCGGAGGAAGTGCTTGCCCAGCCTGAACGCCGACCCGTACTCCATGGTGGCGAAGCTGCCACTTCGAAGTCCGATCGTGAGTAGGAGGACATCATCCTCATCCCCATGCCCCGCACCGTGGTGTGCGAGGTTCCCGCCCGCGGCGTAGACGTGCGCGGCTGGACCCATGAGCCAATGAACGAGGTCGATCTCGTGGATGTGGTGGAACAGATGCCCGCCCGAGTGCGCCTGCATCTTCTTCCAGCTGACCTTCTGGCGGGGTGGCTCCCAGCCGGTACGTTCGACGTGCGCGACGAGCGGGCGGCCGATGACACCACCGTCGAGGAGGGTCTTCATGCGTCGCGCTCCATCGTAGAAGCGCTGGACGTGCCCCGCCATCAGCACAACGCCCGCGTTCTGGCAGGTGCTGATCATCGACTCGGCGTCGACCGTACTGAGCGCCAGCGGCTTCTCGCAGAAGACCGGTCTGCCAAGTTCCGCAGCCCTTTGCACCGCCTCCCTGTGCACGTCGTTGGGCGATGCCACAACGACGACGTCAACGGACCGCACGAGCGCGTCAAGGCTCGTGAAGGCGTCGCAACCCAACTCCTCGGCGACCCGGCGTGCTCCGGTTCCGCTCGCGCTCTGAACTGCCGCGAGTTTCGCGCCTGGCAGCTCCGCCGCAGCCCTTGCCAGTTCGGCGCCGAAGTAGCCGGCACCCACGACACCGTAGCGGAGCAAGTCGCTCATTGCGGCTCACCCACCGATGCGACATGGGCGGGGCAACACCGCGCCTTGCTCGCTCAGACGGCGTTGGATTGCGCGCACGTCCAGTTCGCCGGGCTGTGCGCCGGAGGTCGCGGCCAGCGCGGCGGCGATGCCGGCGGCGTGGCCCATGGCAAAGGCGCAGGGCATGACCCGGACCGCACCGAGCGCCTCATGCGTGGCTGACACGCACCGCCCGGCGACGAGGAGTTGTTGCGTCGTCCGGGGAACCAGGATGCCGAACGGAATCTGATAGGCGTTCGCAGTCCTGAAGCGTCCGTCGAACTCCGACGAGCCGTCGACCGGGCTGTGGATGTCGATGGGGTACCCGTACATCGCGATCGCGTCGTCGAAGTCCCGACCGGACTCCAGGTCCGCAGTGGTCAGGGTGTACTTCCCCACCAGCCGCCGGGTCTCCCGCACGCCTATCTGGGTCGCCGTGTCCAACAGGAAGGCCTGTTCGAAGCCTGGGACGTAGTTGCCGATGAAGCGCATGATCTCGACAACTTGGCGCCTCCCTTCGATCTCGGCGCGAGTGAGGTCGCCGGCGTCGCGTCCGTCGACATCCCTGACGCGTGTGGTGTTGACCCGCCACACACCGTGCTGCGGAGTCTTGAAGAGGCTCAGATGCGACTTGTCGAGGGTCCACTCCCCAGCGGCACGCTTCTCAGCGATGAGGCCGCGCAGCATCGCTCCCTTCTCCTCGGGGTGCTCGGCCACGTACTGCTCGAAGCGGGTGTCATCCACCCCGCCAACGCGAAAGAACATGGTCATCGGCTGCACCTTGCCGTCTGCGTGTCGCCCGTACGCCATGTCTGCTCCAAAGGCGAACGCAACGTCGCCGTCGCCCGAACAGTCGACGTACTGCCGTGCGCGGACGGCGTGCAGCCCGTTCTTGCTCGCCAGCACAAGCGCATCGATCCCGTTCTCGCCTCGCAGGACGTCTACGAAGAAGGTGTGGAGTCGGAGACTGACGCCAACCTCCAGGATCAGTTCGGCGGCGACGAGCTTGAGTGCCTCAGGGTCGAAAGGTGTCACGTGCGCGTGACCCTTCGTGAAGAAGCCACTGTAAGGACCGCCGCCCTCGGCCACCTCCGCCGGGTGTACCGCTCCACCGAAGTCAGCCATTCGCCGGACTAGCTCGTCAAACACACCTTTCACGAGCTGGACTTCTCCGTCATCACTGAAGGACGTCATGAACGGACCGACGAGGCTGGCCGTCGCCGTCCCGCCGAGGAAGCCGTAGCGCTCCACAAGCATCGTTCGCGCGCCCGATCGGGCGGCACCAACCGCCGCGGCGATACCAGCCGGCCCGCCGCCGACGACCAGCACGTCAACCTCTGCGATGACCGGAATGGTGGCGGTGTATGTCAGCGGTTGGGACTGCAACGTTCCTCCTCGCGTAGTTTCCATGGTGAGCCCGGCGGTGTGGCCCCGAACCTGCTCGCTGTACGGGGCCACACCCGCGCTCGGTTCAGCCCCGATCGAGTAGAGGACTCGCCTCGGCCTCGAACCGGCGCAGCGCCTCCTCGGCGTCGTACGGCGGGTTCGGGGCGAAGAGCGGCTGGCGGATCGCGAACCAGATCGCCCGAAACTGCGGGTAGTCCGGGATGGCGTAGACGGGCCGGATCACCTTCTCCTGCATTCCGTTGATCGCCTTGAGTTCGTCGTAGGGAACACCGTCGACGAGAGACGCCCGCACCGGAATGTTCTTCTTGAGCAGGACGTCGTTGACACCCTCGTCTTGCCCGCTTGTGAGCCACTGTGCGAAATCGGCCGCCGCCTCCTGGCGAGCGGTGTCGTCCTGGTCCTTGATGACAAGGCCTCGCGGGTAGGCGTTCACAGCGCCTGGGCTCCCGTCCGCCGTGGGGTAGTGCACGAGCATGACGTCCAGGTCGGGGGCGGCAGTGCCGTCCTTGATTGCGGCCTGTATCACGCCGTACCAGCCCTCGTTGTGGGACATCACGCCCACATTGCCCTGCATGAACGTGTCGAGGACGTTCTGTGCCGTCGTACCGGTCATACCGGGTAGTGACGCCTCGGACGTGGCCACGTCCACGAGCCACTGGTACTTCTCGACGTTCCCCGAGGAGTTGAACGTGAACTCCGCGTTGCCTTCGCTCGTGTACTGATCGCCGTCGTTGTAAATGAAGCTGTCGAGGAACTTGTCGTGGAGCGGACTCACATCCCACATGCCGAGCCCGTAAGTGTCGGGAAGCTCGCTGATGGCCTCCACAGCCTCGACGAAGTTGTCGCGGCTCCAGGATCGGTCCGTCTCGTCCGGGATCAGGCCGGCGACGCCCGCGTCCCGGAAGAGCGTGCGGTTGATCATGAGGACCTGCGTATCGACGCCGACCATGAATATGTACGGCGTCCCATCCACCTCTCCCAGTGGCTGCAGCTCGGCCGGCACGTCCGCGAAGTCGTAGTCCGGTTCGGCGAGGTACTCGTCGACCGGCGCCAGCAGCCCGTCAACAGCAAGCGGGGCGAGCTGGAAAGCCGAAGCTCCGAGCAGGTCGGGGAACGTGCCACCAGCGGCGGCCACATTCACCTTCTCGTCGATGCCTTGCCACGGAAGATGGGTGTAGTTGATCGTGACGTGCGGAGCCACCTCGGCGGTGTACCGGTCGATCAGGCCCTGCATGTCCTCGGCCGAGGCAAAGTCGGCGATCCAGACGTCGATCGTGACCGGTTCCGCCGGAGTGGGCGACGGCTCAGCAGACGTCGCCGAAGGGTCGGTTGACGTCACCGGGGTCTCGGGCGAGTCGCTGCCAGAGCAGCCTGCAAGCAGCAGCGCCAGCACGACGCCGCCTACGCTGGCGATCCTTGCTGAGAGACCGCGAGACGGAGATCTGAGGGACGTGCTCATGCGAGTTGCCATTTCCCATCCTCCTTCTTGTGTTGGTTCTGACGGCGTCCGCATTCGCCGTCCCTATCCCTTGACTGCCCCAACGGTCAGACCGCTGGTGAAGAACCGCTGGAAGAAGACGAAGATCACCAGCAGTGGTAGGGCTCCGAAACTCGCCGCGGCGAGAACGTAGCCGTAGTTGGTGAACAACTCTTCCGAAAGCGTCGCGACGCCAAGGGGCAGCGTCCGCTTGTTTGGGGAGGAGATCATGATCAGCTGCCATATGTAGTCATTCCAACTGTGCACGAACGCAAACACCGCGAGCGCACCGACCGCCGGTTTCACAACCGGAAGCAGAATCTGGTGGAACATGCGCACGCTGCTGGCGCCGTCGATCTGCGCCGCCTCGAAGAGTTCAGACGGAACGGTGCTGATGAACTGCCGCATCAGAAATACCCCGAAGGGCCATGCGACCGCCGGCAGAATCAGACCCCAGAGATTGTCCGTCAGATGCAAATTGCGCATTTCGATGAACAACGGCACGAGGTAGACCTCGCGCGGCACAACCATGAAGACCAGAGCGATCCAGAAGAGCAGCCTGGCCCCGGGCAGACGGCGCTTGGCCAACGGGAACGCTGCCAGTGCGGACAGGTAGACGACGAAACTCGCCGAGACGAGTGAGACAAAGAGGCTGTTTCCCAACCACCGAAGCACGGGGGTCTCGCCGAACAGGTAAGTGAAGTTCTCGAGAGTGAACTGCGTGGGGTAGAACGCCGGAGGCGATGTTCGCGTGGCCGTGTTCGGCTGGAACGAGTTCATCAGCATCCAGTACACGGGTGCCAGGCTCGCGAGCGCGGCGACGACGACAAGCGCCAAAGGTGCCCAGGCGAATGCTCGCTTGGCAGTTGCGATCTGACGTCGATCCATGGGGCGCCCTAGTACTCGATGTCCGAACGGGTGAGCCGCAGCTGAGCAGCCGCGATGAGCAGCACGACAGCGAACAGCACAACACCGACAGCGCTGGCCAGACCAAAGTCGCCGTACACGAAGGCCCGCTCGTAGAGGTAGTAGGCGAGTGTCTGAGTAGCGTTCCCGGGCCCGCCGCCCGTAAGCAGCCGGACGTACACGAAGACTTGGAACGTGCCGATGGTCGACGTCACCAAGAGGTAGAGAGTGGTCGGTCGGATCATCGGCACGGAAACGTGGACGAACTGCTGTAGCGAAGATGCGCCATCGAGGCGCGCCGCCTCGTAGTAGGTCTCGGGCACACCGCCGAGCGCTGCGGAGTACAACACGACCGGGACGCCGAGGTGCGTCGTGAAGAGAATGATGATGATCGACAGAAGTGCGAACCTGGCGTCGCCGAGCCACGTGACCGGCTCAATCCCAAGGAGACTCAGCAGGTAATTGGCCACGCCGACGGTCGGATGGAAGATGTACGACCACGTCAGCGAGAGCGTAACCGCCGAGAGCGTCACCGGCAGATAGAACGACCCGCGCACGAACGAGCGGAGCGTCGCACTTCTCCGGGTGACGACCGCAGCGATGGCCAGACTCACAACCAGACTCGACGGAACTACCGCGACGACGATGTATACGGTATTGCGCATTGCGATCCAAAAGGTGCGGTCCTGGAAGATCGTCCCGAAGTTGTCAAACCAGACGAAGGTGCGCTCCCGCCGCGCCGAGAAGTCTGTCAGCGCGTAGTAGAAGCCGGCGATTGTCGGCACGATGAGGAATACCGCGAACAGGACATAGATGGGGGCAACCATCGCGTAGTCGATGGCATGGCGACGAACGCGGACGGCGAAGTTTCGCCCGGTCGTCGAACGCCGGCCTGCGCCCGAACTTGGGGTTGCGGAAGCTGCAGGCTGACTCGCCTTACCTGCGCTGCTTCGACCCCGGTCGGTCAAGGCTCGCACCTGTGCTCCTTTGCGGGCGTCGGGCACTTGAGTTGCCGCTAGCGAGTATGACATAGTACGTCCTACGTCCGCAAGACTGGGTTTCAGCCGCGTTCCCCGGGCGGACAACGGTGACTGCAGCGAGCGGGAGGAATCGATGGCGGACAGTCCTGGCCTCCTTGCCACATCGGGCGTCGTACCCCCGCTGGTCACGCCCCTAGACGCCGACGGCGAGGTCGACGTCGAGTCGATGGGTTCACTCGTCGAGCACCTGCTCGCCGGCGGCGTTCGCGGTCTGTTCCTGCTCGGGTCCACGGGCGAGGCCACGGCGCTCAGTCCCGAGCAGCGGGACCGGGCCGTCCGGGCTGCGGTCGAGGCTTGCGGTCATCGCGTTCCAGTTCTCGTCGGCGTGATAGCCCCGGGTACCGCCCAGGCGGCGAACTTCCTGCTGCACGCTGCTGACTGCGGCGCGGACGGCTACGTCGCTACCGCGCCGTTCTATGCCGCGACGCACCAGGCGGAGATCGCCCGCCACTTCGAACTCCTCGCAAAGGCCGCGGACGGGGCGCCCCTGTACGCCTACAACATCCCGAACCGGGTCGGCGGCACGACCATCGAGGTCGAGACCCTCGCCAGCCTCGCGGAGCGCGGCTGCATCCGCGGCGTCAAGGACTCATCCGGCGACCTGGCGTACCTGCGGGCGGTGCTGCTGGCGAGGCAAGAGCGCCGGCTGGTGCTGGAGGTACTCAGTGGGTCAGAACTCCTCGCGGATCTGTCACTGCTACTTGGCGCGGACGGCCTGGTGCCGGGCCTCGGAAACATCGATCCCGCGGGCTACGTGCGCATAGTCGACTACGTCGCGGAGGGCCACTTCGACCTCGCGCAGCGCGAACAGGAGCGTCTCTTTCGACTGTTCGAGATCACCACTGTCGCGGAAGGGCCCCGTAGCGAAGGGGCATCCGCGCTTGGGGCATTCAAGGCAGCACTGGCCATACTCGGCGTGATCCGCTGCGATACTCTGGCGCCGCCCCTGGTCGCACTGACCGAGTCGCACCGTGAACAGATCCGGTCGAAGCTCGTCGAAGCCGGCCTCGTGGACTGGAGGTGACCGTGCCTGCGGAGGGGGCTCCCGCCCGAGGCCAGGTGGCTCTGCGAGAGTCAATCACGTCGTTCATCCTCGAGTCCGGGCGCAAGCCTGGTGACAGCCTGCCGACCGAGTTCGAGTTCATGGAGATGTTCCGCGTCTCACGCAACCCGCTCCGAGAGGCGATGAAGACGCTGCAGGCTGCCGGAATCGTCGAGGTGCGCCATGGCTACGGCACCTACGTCGGCAGCGGCGCCCTTCACGCCATCCACGATGGTCTCGCCTTCCGCATGATGCAGTCTGTCGGCGGCGATCGCGCGGAGGTGGCGCAGCTGCTCGAGGTCCGCGAGGCGATGGAGTTTGGTCTTGGCAATCGGGTCATCTCCACCTACCTTCAGCACCCGCTTGACCGCCTCGAAGAACTTGTCGGCGAGATGGAAGCGAAAGCGCAGCGCAACGAGGAGTTCAACCAGTGCGACCTCGCGTTCCACGAGGAGATGTACCGGCCACTCGGCAACCCGCTCGTACTCGACTTCCTGCGCATCTTCTGGCGCGCCTTCCACGAAGTTGACGACCGATTGCCCCGCAGCCCCTACCCCCTCACCGAGAATGCCCGCTGGCACCGAGACATCCTCGAAGCGGTGCGCCGGAGCGACCGTGCAGAGTATGAGCGCGCCATCGTCACGCACTTCTCAGGAATCGCCACTCGGCTGCACATAGGACAGACGCTCTAGTGGCGTGTAACTGACGCGTCTTGTGTATTCGTGGGCTTGGGCCGGAGCTCTCCGGCGCGTCGCTATGCGTCAGCCGGCAGACCGGTGATTGCGACTTCTGCACTGTTCGGGTCTGTCCGAAGAACGGTGGGCGGGGGTCAACGCGTTCGCCATCACCTTCGGGGACGTATCAACCCATCGAGCAACTAAGGAACGCCGGGCACACCCACTGGCATGTCGATGCCCAGTGGACGCTCGCAAAGCTCGACGCCGAGCCCGGCAGGCGATCATGACAGCGGCAGGTGTGCACATGGTCACGGTCGAGGTCACCGCACGGCCCGCTACGTTCGCCACGGCTCACGAAGCCGCGTGGAAGTCCGCCGTCCGTGAGGCAGTTGCAGCCTGTGGCCTGACTCTCACAGGTCGGGGCGGGTGCTTGGGGAGAAGTGCAGGTCAGCGGTCTGATTGTGGGTGATTCGGGGCACTAAGGCCCGCCGGTAGTCTCATGGATGTGGCGCCGTACGTGCGGAAGGTGAGGACCGCTTCGGGGGCGACGGCGGTGCAGATCGTGCAGAAGCGGTTCGGGGTGCGGCAGATCGTCGAGCACTTGGGCTCGGCGCACGATGAGTTGGAGTTGGCGCTGCTGCTGCAGGTCGCGCGCGAGAGGCTGGCGGCCGGTCAGGACGAGCTCGACCTGGGTCTGGAGCCGGCACTGGTCGGCGGGACGCCTGCCGCGCGGGTGGTGTCCAGCTCCAGCCGGTGGCTGTGGCAGGTCCTGATCGATGCCTACGACCACCTCGGGTTCGACGTGGTGGACGACGAGGCATTCCGGGCGCTGGTGCTGGCGCGGCTGATCGAGCCGACGTCCAAGGCCGACACCGTGCGGGTCCTGGAGGAGATCGGTGTTGCGCCGCCGCACGTGAACACTCTGCACGCTGCCCTCAAGCGGGCGAAGGGGCGCGACTACCGTGGCCGGCTGGCCACCGCCTGCCGGGCGCACTCGGTCGCCGCGAGCCGGACCGCGGCGTTGATCATGTATGACATCACGACGCTGCACTTCGAGGTCGGTGACGAGGACGACCTGCGTCGGGTCGGGATGAGCAAGGAGCATCGGGTGGACCCGCAGGTCCAGGTCGGGCTCCTGGTCGACCCGGCTGGGTTCCCGTTGGAGATCCACATGTTCGAGGGGAACAAGGCCGAGACCTCGACCCTGATTCCGGTGCTCAGGCAGTTCCAGGCCCGTCACGGCATCGCCTCGCTGGTCGTGGTCGCCGACGCCGGGATGCTGTCGGCGGGCAACCTGAACGCGATCGAGGACGCCGGGTTCTCCTTCATCGTCGGGTCCCGACTGGTCAAGGCCCCGTACGACCTGGCCGACCACTTCGAACGCCATGGCAACTACTTCACCGACGCCCAGATCCTGGAGTCGGTCCGGACGATGGGGACCGGCAAGGCCGCCCGGGACCGGCGGGTGGTCTACCAGTGGAAGTTCAAGCGTGAGCAGCACGACAACAAGGCCATCAACGCAATGATCACCAAGGCCGAGAAGATCGCCGCCGGCACCACCCCGATGCGCAAGGCCCGGTTCCTGAAGGTCACCGGCGCGACCAAGGAGCTGGACCAGGCCGTCATCGACCGGGCCCGCCAGCTGGCCGGACTGAAGGGCTACGTCACGAACCTGAGCATCGAGCAGATGCCCGGGCAGAAGGTCATCGACGCCTACCACGACCTGTGGCAGGTCGAACGCTCCTTCCGAATGGCCAAGTCCGACCTACGGGCCCGGCCCGTGTTCCACCACCAGCGCGACGCCATCGAAGCCCACCTGACCTGTGTTCGTGTTCGCCGCCCTCGCGATCGGCCGCCACCTACAACACGCCACCGGGGTCACCCTGAAGAGGCTCGTACAGACCCTGCGCCCCCTGCGCTCCGTCGTCATCGCGATCGGCGACCAGACCATCCTCGCCGACCCCACACCCGGACCCGAAGCCCGCACCATCCTCAACCGCCTACCCCCGATCAGCCCGGGGCACTAAACCTGTGAGAGTCAGGTGTGGTGTTCAGCCTCGGCGGGCGCGGTTCGCTGTGCGCATCGTGTTTCGGCTTCCGGAGGCCCGAACGGCCAACGACATGTGGGACCTCGACAACCTCATCAAGCCCACGCTCGACGCAATGGAGGGCGTCTTCGGCCTACGGGAGTGGAGAGGCGTGCCACAGCCGGCCGACGACCAGGTCGACCAACTGGAGGCCACCAAGCGCACAGTCGCACCGGGCGAGGACCCCGGCGCGACGATCGACGTGTGGACGCTCGGCTGAACGAGGCCCGCCCCACCTGAGGCGAGCAAGCCGAAGCCCGCTGCCCACACCGGTACCCGATGACCCCTGCCCCGGCCCTAGCTCGAGCCGTTCGGTGGCTCAGCTTTCGACCGGGCCGTGTGCCTGGTTGCCGCCTGTCGGACACGCCGGACTGTCCCCGGCATGGACACCGAACGCGCCACGAGGGTCACGGCCGCACTCGACCACCTCACGGGCCTCGGCCCCCGGGCCCCCTTGACCAACGACACCTACACCAGCAACATCCGAGCCAACTGGGAGCCCTACGCGCGCCAGCACGGCCTGCCCGTCAACTTCACCGGCCCGGGCGCCCGGGCGCTGACGCTCGACGAGGTCAAGGCGTTCACCGGAGCCCTCGCGGCGGGCACCGCCCCCAAGGCCCACACCAAGAACGTCAAGGCCGGCGCGCTGTCCCCGCCGAGGTTCGAGGGACTCCTGTCGGCGCTGCGGCGTGCTCATCGCCAGGGTGGGCTGACCTGGGTGGGCGACATCTACCCGGACGAGCTGGCCGCGCTACGGGCTGGCTACCGCCGGATGCACGGCACACCGCCCAAGAAGGCCAAGCCCATGGGCAAGGACCACCTCGGTGACCTGTTCGACACGGTTCCTGACGAGCCCAACGACCTGGACCTGGCCGGCTGCGTCGCACGCGCGCTGAGCGTGCAGACGCACCTCCCGCTCGGCACGGCCGCGAAGCTCACCCCCGCCAGCGTCGTCATTGCACAGGACGGCGCCCTCCTGCACGAGCGGAGCGGCGACCACGAGGTGCCGTGCACCGCCTGGGGCGTGGTCGACCCGGTCGCGCGCGCCTCGTGCGCTCACTGCCTGCTCACTCAGTGGGTCCGGCACACGAGCGATCCCCAGCAGCGGCTGCTGGGCAATGCCCGCCTGCACCTGGTGCGCAACCGAGCCAGGGAGCTGGCCGGGCACGTGCAGGGCGCGAGCTTGGACGGCGACGTCCTGCGCGTCGAGGGCACCCCGTCCAGCCCGCAGCAGCACGCGCTGATCTGGTCGAGGGCGACCGCCCGGTGGGTGCGTACCCGTGCGGCGGTGCTCATTGCGCGGGCAATCGCGCTTCGACTGGACGACCTGGAACACCTGGACCTGGTCAAGGTGCGGTGGGCCGGGAACACGGTCACGCTCAACCCGCTGCGCAAGAACGACCCGGGGGACGGCACGCCGTTCCCGCTGACGGCAACGGGCACCGCCCGCTGCCCGGTCAACGCCTTGCGCGTCTACGACGACTGGGTGCGGGTCTTCCTTCTCGACAGGAAGTTGCTGTTCACCGCTGTTCACCGCGGCGGAGGCGTGGCCTATCCGGTCGAGTGGGACGACAGGCCGACCAAGCGGTACCTGTACCACGACACACGGCTGGACCTGATCCGGTACGGCGGAACCGAAGCCGGTGACGCGCTGCACGTGCTCGACCATCTGACGCCCCACAGTGCCCGCCGCGGCTGGGCCGCGCAGGCACGCGCCGAGGGATTGAGCGACGTGCAGATCCAGGCCGGCCTCGGCCACGTGAAGGCATCCACGACGTACGGGTACCTCGATCCCGATGACGACAGCCCGAAGCAGTTGTTCGGCACCATCAACCAGCACAGGAACACCGACCGTGTCTGAGAACATCCCGCCCGACGACTACGCCCTTGCTGAGCTGCTCGCACGAGCAGGCGGGGTCGGTGAGGCGACCGTGGCCGACCGCACCTACCAGGCCGGGCGCTTTGTCCGTTGGTGCGAGGAGGTCGCCCCCGATGACCCGATCGACGAGACGCTCGTGCTGGCCTACCTGCTCGACCACCCCGCATGGCAGTGGTCCACGGCCAAGGCGGCAGCACGCGCAATCGAGTGGTGCTTCGCCCAGCACGACCAGCCCGGCCTGTGCGGCCTGATCGTCTCCCGGTACCTGGCCGACCTGGCGGCCACCAAGGGCCGGACGGCACTGCCGAAGACCGAACCGTTGCGCATCGAGGACGCCGCCCGCCTGGCCGACGCCATCGACGCAGCCGCCCAGCAGCCGCCGACCGGACGCTACGCGGTGCCCGTGGCGGCACTGCGCCCACTGCTCGTGCTGGCCCGGCACGTCGCCGACCCGAACGAGCAGATCCATCACGTCCACCGCAACCTGCTGGCCCCGGGTGCACTCGAGGTGACGACCGGCCCCGGCGGACCAATCCTGGCGGTCCGGCTCGACGCGCTGACGGCGCACGTGCCCCTGTCCACGGACCAGGCGACCGCCTGGCAGGAGCACCTGACGCACCTACAGGGGAACTCCGCGGCCGCAGAGCGCCGGATCGCTCGCGCACTGACGAACACCGGCCTTCCCATCAACGTCACGGCCGGCGAGTTGGACGACGACCTGTGGGGCTGGGTGTGGACCAACATCGACCCGGACACCCCCCGACGGGTACGCGACCGCGCCTACCTGCTGGTCGGCCTGGCCAACGCCCGCCGTCACATCGAGCTGGCCCGCCTCGACATCTCCGACGTGCACCCGATCGCCGACGGGTACCGGCTGGAGTACCGGCGCACCAAGAACGGCGACCCGCACAGCGCCGTTGTGGCCCACCTGGGCGACGGCCAGGACCCGTGCCCGACCTCGTGCCCGGCGTGTGCCTTGGCCGACCAGCTGCGCGTCGCGAAGGACTTCCGCGGGCAGACCACCGGCCCGCTGCTGGCCACCCGGTACGGCGGCGAGCTTCGGACGATGACACGCCAGAACGGGCGGCTGCGCGTGCGGCACCTGACCAAGGCTGCAGACGGCCAGGCGTGGGGCAGCACTCGCTCGCTTCGTGCCGGGGCAGCCACCAGCGCCGCCGAGCGCGGCTGGTCGCTTCCGCAGATCGCCAAGCTGACCGGCCACCGGGACCTGAACCAGGTGCCCGTCTACGTGCGGCGGCACGGCACGCCGCTGGGCACCGTCCAGCTCAGCCTCGACTAGCCCGCCTTGCGCACCTGGCCCGGGCCGGCGACGTCTGACCAGGCGACCCGGGCCGGGCCGCCACGGCGTGCCGGGCGCTCGGGCTTGGGCGCGGGGGTCGGGGCGCTCCTGGTGTCGGCGATCGCGGTGAACAGGTTGCGCACGGCGGCCACGTCGTGCGCCTGGCCGGGCCGGTAGTAGCGGCGGAACGCGCTCCAGCTCTTGTGCTTGGTCTGGTTCATCGTCGACTCCACCGGCTGGCCCTGGATGCAGGCCTCGGTGACGTAACCCGAGCGCAGCGAGTGCGCCCCGTACGGGTTCACGCCGGCGGCGATCGGGTGCCCGGTCGCGCTCAGCGTCCGGTCGAGGCCTGCCGTGGCGGCGTGGGCCTGGACGATCTCGTTGATCGACTCCCCGGACAGGCGGGCCAGGTTGTCCCCGTCGCGGCGCAGATGCCCGCCGCCGTCGATGCGGCTGAAGACCGGGATGCCCTTGACGGTGCGCGGGTCGAACTGGAGCACCTGCGTGACGGCGGCCAGCCAGTCGCTCAGGGCTTCGGCCGGGTCTGCCATGCCGGCCGGGGTGTGAGGTACCGGGACGCTGTCGCCGGCGCCTTCCTGGTCGGTCTTCGACTTGGCCAGGTACACCCGCCACCCACCATCCGGCAGGGCGGAGACCTCGTCCCAGTTCAGCGCCGACAGGTTGGCGCGGCGCTGGGCCATCGTCCAGCCGACCAGCAGCAGCGCCCGGTCGCGCACCACCCGCAGGTCCGCACCGCTCTCCGCCAGGGCCGGCCAGTGCGGCGCGCTGGCCAGGAGCTTGTGCACGCCCTGGCGTGACAGGCCCCGTCCGGAGGGCTCGCGCAGCACCAGGTCCCCCGGCCAGGTCCCGGTGCGCTCGCGCCACACCGCCACCAGACGCACCGCCTCCCGGCCGGCCGTCGTCTCCCCCGTCACGGTGACCTGCTGCGGTGGCTGGCCGGCGCGGCTGGCCGGCAGCGCCACGCGCACCGCCTCGCCGCACAGGTCGACCCCCGCCCACGTCAGGCGCACCAGCTGCCCGGCCGTCGCGTTCGTCGTGGCATGCAGCGCGATGGTCACCTGCCGGCGAAGGCCGCTGCTGGATGCCGGCACCGGTTCGCCGACCATCTGCTCGATCAGGGCGAACGTCAGGGCCGCCTTGGCCCGGGTGGGCGCGGTGCCGTAGGTGCGTCGCAGGGCGCTCATCAGGTCCACCAGCCGCTGGTCGGCGCCCGGCTTGGGCAGGCCCGCCAGGGTGTGCAGCCGGTTGAGGGCGGCCAGTCGCTGCTCGACGCTGACCACCGCCACCCGTGCCACCGGCAGCCCGTCACCGCCCAGTGCCGGGTTGCCCGCCTCGTCGCGTTCGACCAGGTAGCGCACGAGGAACGCCGCCACGGCCGCCGGGTCGGCCGGCAGCGGGCATACGCCGGCCTCCTCGGCCCACGTCAGCCACGCCGCCACGTGCCGGGCGTACGCCTTGCGGGTGCTGAACGCCCGGGAGTTGGCCAGCATCCCGTCGGCCACCGCCAGATCTGCCAGCATGCCCGGGGCGAAGGCCGGCAGCACCGCCCGCGGCGGGCCGACCAGCTGCCCGTCACGCAGGAACGCCTTGCGCACCTCCGCGCACGTGTAGCGGTCCTCGGCCAGCACCTCACCGGCCGGGCCCGGGCGGGCCACGGCCGCACCGTGGTCAGACGTGCGCGCGTTCGCCTTGCGGGTGGGGGATCCCACGGAGCACCTCCAGAAGTGTGGTTGACGCTCGCCGGCACCGTGCCCGGGCCGCTGGCCTGCGCATTGGCCGGCGAACGTCAACTCCCACTCCCGCTAAGGGAGGTTACCGAGAGCGGAAGTTGACGCTCGGGACCGTGCGGGCCGACCGGCCGCCCGCAACCAGCCGCACCGTCGCCGCACGTGCACCCGCCGAGACGCAAGCTGTGACGCGCATGGGTCTGGTCGTGGCAAGACCCGGCGCGCGCAGGGGGCAGGCGCACCGGGTCTCGGGTTCAGCGTGCCACGGGCGTACCGACCGTGGGGTGGGATGACGCGGCCCGCTGCACCGCGTCGTGAAGCGGGCCGCGTCCGGGTCTCCGTTCCCCGGGACGGGCGCACTCGCCGGCCCGGACCGGGTGTCAGCGAGGAGTGGGCGGCGAGGCTACCGAGCCCGCACGGTGTGACGGAACCGGCTGGGACGACGCTCACCTGGCCCACCAGCGCCCCGGAACCCTCCGGGCCGAGGCAGCGCGGTGCGTGTCATCCGCGACGAGCCGGTGGGGGCCCGTGTCGACGAGCTGACCGCACTGGTATAAGGGGCTGTCCATCTTGATGCCGTAGTGCACCCCACGGCCGTCGTAGCGCCGCGGACCTGTCTGGATGTCAGATGTCCTGGTTGACATCCGGTGGCGGGGTGCGCACAGTAGGTGTCATGGCTGGGACGGATCGAACGCGCGACGTGTTCCCGCTGCGCTTCAAGCGGGCGGAGACCCGCGACGCGTTGCGTCATCTGGCCGCGGAGACGGGGCAGTCGATGACGGACATTGCCGAGACGGCGATCGAGCACGAGCTGGCGCTGCAGGGCGCGGACCTCGAGGATCGGCTGACCGCCGCGCTGGACGTCGTGCGCCAGTACGCAGCCACCGGCCGTGACGCCCAGGCGTACATCGAGGCGGCCGCGGCCGGTGAGCGTTCGGGGTTGGAGCCCTTCCGGCATACACGCGGCCAGACGCAAGTACGGGAGACGACACGCAAGAGCGACCCGTTCGGGGTCATCGCAGCGTTCGGTCAGGGCTGACCTTTGCCAGGTCCCCTCAGTTGGTCGGAGGACACGCCGGCCGACGAACTCATCATCGCGGCCAACGTCGGCCGGATGCTGACCGACATCGTTCGCAACGGCGCCCGGCGAGAGACCCCAAGGCTGGCGCTGGCCCACGACTGGCACCGGCGGATCTTCGCGGGCACCAGCTCGCCACCTGGTCCGCACGTGCTCGGCGTGCCTCGCGGCTCTCCGCACCCTGATCTGCGCTCGTACGAGGTGGTGGTGGCCAGCGGCGCCGGCGGAGTGGTCAGCGGGTACGGGGTGCCTGCTGCCCGGGTGGCGTTCTATCTGGCGGGGTTCGAGCAGGGGGTGCAGGCGGCCGTCGCCCGCCTCGATCCGGTGATCGACGTGGCGCGCGGGCCGCAGACGACCGTCGAGCTGGAGTCGGTCGTGCGGCTGGCGGCGCTGTGCCATGGGGAGTGGGTTCGCATCCACCCGTACATGAACGGCAACGGTCGTGTGGCACGTACCTGGGCGAACTGGGTCGCCGTTCGGTACGGCCTGCCGCCGTTCGTCCGGATCAAGCCCAGGCCGGACGGCCTGTGGTACGCCGTGGCCGCACGCAACAGTATGGGCATGCCACCGGACTACAGCGCGGACCACGAACCCACGTTCCAGGTGTTCCTCGAGATCCTCCGGCGGGGGCTCGCCGACTAGCGACATGCTTGTCCAACCCCGCCGTGGGGCGTCTCGGCGTCGGGGCTGTCCGGTGACTGGCCTACCCGTCCTCGTGGCGCCAAGGATGGACGACGGGCGGCGGTGCGAGGGTCACCGGCTTGCCTCGAGTGGTCGGTGGGGTTGGGTGCACGGGCTTGGCTCCGCCGATGCGGACCAGGTCCCGGTAGGTGACCGGGTCTGACGCAACGGCACGTTCTAGCAGCCGCAGGAACAGCAGCCCTCGGGCCCGTGAGGAGCGCCGGTTGAAGCGGAACACGAACTCGTCGAGGTACTCCTGGTGATGGGGCTGCGACGTGGACCGCCCGCTCCGCCAGGCAGATGCAACTCGAATGTGACCGCAAAGGTAACCATCCGAAGGGCGCATTTGCCGCGTGGGCCCGAGGCCACCGGGGCTGCGGACTGCCACGGTCACCTCCCTTCGGTGTGTAAAGAGTTCTTGACACGATGTCAAGCGTTCCTTACGGTGTGCGTGTCAAGAGGGTTTGACATCTGCCGAGGAGGGTGCCGTGTCGTACGAGGAGCGGGGCACGTGGGTGTACCTGGTCGTGTCGGCGGGGGTGTACGCGGTCTACGTCACGGTCATGCTCGCGCGGGCGGCGGATCCGATCACCGCGACGGCGTACCAGGTGCCGTTGCTGTGGTCGATCGGGGTGGCGATCGTGGCGGCCATCGTCGTGCGGATCGTCGTCGAGATCGGTGCGGGTGTCGCGCGCGGCGTCGGCGACGAGGTCGGCAGGGAGGTCGGGTCGCGCACGGGCGCGAGGGTCGAGCGACGGGTCGCCGATCCGTTCCGCGCCGACGCCCGCGACCGTGAGATCGACCGGCTCGGCACGCTGCGCACGTGGATGGTGCTCGTCGCCGCCGCGCTCGTCGCGCTGGTCATGGCGCTGGCGGAGTGGCCGCACTTCTGGATCGCGAACGTGATCTACCTCGGGTTCGTGGCGCAGGCGATCTCGAGCGCGACCGTCAAGCTCGTCGCCTACCGGCGGGGCCTGTGACGTGGTCAAGCCGACCCGAGTGACCAATCGCATCCGTGCGCTGCGCTTCGAGCACGACGAGCTCACGCAAGCACAGCTCGCCGACGCGCTCGGCGTGACCCGGCAGACGGTCATCGCGATCGAGCAGGGCCGCTACTCGCCGTCCCTGGAGATGGCGTTCCAGATCGCCCGCGTCTTCGGGGTCGGCCTCGACGACGTGTTCCAGTATCCGCAGGAGGAGTCATGAGAGCCGCCGTCTACCGCCGCTTCGGAGGCCCCGAGGTCGTCGCACCGCAGGAGGTGCCCACGCCCGAGCCGACCGGCGACCAGGTGCTCGTGCGGGTGCTCGCGGCGAGCGTGAGCACCTCGGACGCTGCGGCGCGGGCCGGCTCGCCCTGGACTGCGCGGCTCGCGTTCGGCCCGTTCCGCCCGCGCGTGAAGGTGCTCGGCAGCGACTTCGCCGGACGGGTGGCACAGGTCGGTCCCGATGCGCGCCGGTTCGCGGTCGGCGACCTCGTGTTCGGAGCGACGAACGCCGCGATGGGCGCGCACGCGCAGTACCTCGCCGTGAGCGAGGCCGGACCCGTCGAGCCGATGCCCGAGGGCATCGACCCTGGGCGGGCGGCGGCGCTGGTGGACGCGACCGCGATGTCGTTCCTGCGCGAGACCGCGAATCTGCAGTCCGGCCAGCGACTGCTCGGACAACCTCCTGGCCCCCTCCTTGATTTCGTTGCGAAGGGGTATCCAACTGACTGCCCCTGGTGTATTGCGACGCGACCAGCGGTGACGATCTCGGTGTCGCGCAGTGCCGAAGTCCGCGGGGGGTGACCGTGTCCTGGGCAGGTGTGGCACGTTGGCCTGCCGGTGGCGGCGACGAAGGTGGAGTAGGAACTGTCCAACAAGACATGAAGGGAGGGGCAGTGTTCCGACTCGAGGACGAGTTGCGTGAAGGAGAGTCGGTGGACGGCCTGGTCCTGCTCCTGCGCGGGGACGAGGACACGGGCACCAAGCTGCTCCGCCAGGCTGCCCGGTTGGCTGCGGCGTACACCTACCGAGGTGTCGCGGCTCGTGGCGTCTCGCTGTTCGCTGCAGCGTCCGAGGACGACGACGTGGTCAACGCGGTGCTGCAGGCCAAGCTGCGCACCTACGAGACATACCGACGCATCACAGGTGAGCGACTCGCTCGCCTGGCATCAGCGGTCGAGCTGCTGCCGACGTTCAAGGACCCACACTGGACGGCGCTACTGCCACAGATCGGCGAGAAGGAGGCGTTGGCCACCTTCCTCGACATCCTGGGGCCAGTGCGGGACAATCCGGTGTACGAGAAGCCGAGACGGAGCAGGAGGTGAGTGCGATGGATGAAGAGAAGATCAGCCCCGACATGGAGGTCGACTTCCACAACGTCGACGGCACTGACCTGGTCTGGGGCTGGATGACCGACGCGTACCACCCGGAGGTCGTCGGTGTCGGCAACATCATCGTCGTCGCAGACGAGTCGGCCCTGGCGATGGCCCGGGTGGCTGAGCTCGTCGAGCATGAGAACGGCACGATCGTGCGCCTGGAGATCCTGCCCGGCAGGGTCGACGACTACCTCGATGTAGCCGTCCGGGTGCTGGCTGGTTCGCCGGCCTGACGCATCGCCCGCATCGGCGGGACAGCAACTAGGTGGAGGGCCCGGCACTTGCCGGGCCCTTCGTCCATCTCAGAGCTGCTGTCAACGCGACGGGTGCCGGCGTCCACCCAGGGGCAGTCAGTTGGATAGCCCTTTCGTTGCGATAACTCCTGGTGTTGACGCAGGTCAGCGGCGTTCGCGCAGGCCGGCTATCGCAACTAGTGCTTCTCGCTGTTAGTTCTTCGGGGGTGTGATCCAGGCGGTGGGGTCGGCGAGGTAGAGGCCGCAGGCGGTGTCGAGGGCGTCTTCGGGGCTGCCTGCGGTGGTGCCGTTGGGCAGGTAGCTGGGCTGGTAGTCGTCGTGGCTGGCGCGGTAGATCGCGAAGCCCCATCTGCTGGCTGAGCCGGCGTATCTCAGCCGGCACAGCCTGAGCTTGTCGCCGTTGGTCAAGACGCCGGTGATGTAGGCGAACCCGGCCCGGTGGGTGACCTCGACGTCGGCCAGTTGCGGCCAGCGTTGGCGGGCCCGGGCGTGGAGCTTGTAGGCCAGCGAGGACTTGGTGGACTCGGGCACTTTCGGCATGCCTTGATCGTGGACCAGGCGACCAGGCGGCGATGTCGGTTCGGCGTGTCGTCGCCGAACCAGGCAGATGCCGGGGGACAACGGTGGCATGACCATGACCTGTTCCCCGGTCCTGATCATCCTCACCGACCCAGACCGCGCGGAGCTTCAGTCCTTGGCCCGCGCCCGTAAGGCTCCGCTGCGCTCGGTGCAGCGGGCCTGCATCATCCTGGCCGCCGCCGACGGCCAGTCCAACGCCCAGATCGCCCGGGACCTGGGCCTGCATGTCGATACCGTGCGGACCTGGCGGGGCCGGTTCGCCGCCCACGGGATGAAGGGTCTGGGCGACCGGCCCCGCTCGGGACGCCCACCGCTGTTCGCGGCCACCGTGGTGGCCGGCGTGAAGGCGCTGGCCTGCGCAAGTGGCGTCCAGCAGAGTGGTGTGTGACCGGCCCTGGTGAGGGCGTCGTCGTAGACGTGTAGGCGGCCACCGCGTGATTCTTCGATCTGAGTTCCTGCTCAAGTCCGAGGAGATCAACGCGATGACCGCTGTGCCCAGTATCGATCCCGCCCGCCTGCTGCACGAGCAGCTGGCCACGGCCAGCCCTGACCTGCTGCGCCACCTGCTGTCCACGTTCGTCGATGCCCTGATGGGCGCGGAGGCGGACGCGATCTGCGGCGCCGAGTACGGGGCGCGCACCCCGGATCGGGTCAACGTGCGCAACGGCTACCGCCACCGCGACTTCGATACCCGGGTCGGCACGATCGACGTGGCGATCCCCAAGCTGCGCACCGGGACCTACTTCCCGGACTGGTTGCTGGAGCGGCGCCGGCGCGCCGAGGCAGCCCTGACCAGCGTCGTCGCCACGTGCTACCTACTCGGGGTCTCCACCCGCAGGATGGAGAAGCTGGTCGAGTCCCTGGGCATCACCAGGCTGTCCAGATCGCAGGTATCGGAGATGGCCAAGGACCTCGACGCCCAGGTCGAGGCGTTCCGCACCCGCCCTCTGGACGCCGGCCCCTACACGTTCCTGGCCGCCGACGCCCTGGTCCTGAAGGTCCGCGAGGCCGGGCGGGTCGTCGGGGTCCACGCCCTGGTCGCGACCGGCGTCAACGCCGACGGGCACCGCGAGATCCTGGGCCTGCAGGTCACCTCCGCCGAGGACGGCGCAGGCTGGCTCGCGTTCTTCCGGGACCTGACCGCCCGCGGCCTGAGCGGGGTCCGGCTGGTGACCTCCGACGCCCACCGCGGCCTGGTTGAGGCGATCGGCGCGACCCTGCCCGGAGCTTCCTGGCAGCGGTGCCGCACCCACTACGCCGCGAACCTCATGTCCGCCTGTCCGAAGGCGTCCTGGCCCTGGGTCAAGACCATGCTGCACTCGGTCTACGACCAGCCCGACGCCGCGTCGGTCCAGGCCCAGTTCGACCGGCTCGTCGACGCGGTCGCCGACAAGCTCCCCAAGGTCGCCGAGCACCTCGAGGCCGCCCGGCCCGACGTCCTGGCATTCACCGGCTTCCCCAAGGAGATCTGGCGACAGATCTGGTCCAACAACCCTCAGGTTATCTCCGGCCCTTCGACGGGTGTGCTTGATGTCCAGCACGGGGCCGTCCTCGGCTGTGATCGCGGTGCTGGACGTGGTTATCTCCGGTCTGTCCGTGACAGAGACTGGCCGGAGGATGGATGTTCGTGCAGAAGGTGGCCCCGCCTGGGTCGAGGGTTGAGTCGTGGACGGTGCTCGGTGACGACGACGCGCCGGTCGCGGCGATCGAGAGCTATCTGTCGTACCTGAGTGACATCGAGCGGTCGCCGAACACGGTGAAGGCCTACGCCCACGACTTGAAGGACTACTTCGTCTTCTTGGCCCACCACGGGAGGGAGTGGCGCGAGGTCCGCCTGGAGGACGTCGGCGAGTTCGTGGCATGGTTGCGGCTCCCGCCGGCCGGCCGGTCGGGCCAGGTGGCGGTGCTGCCCTCGCTGGAGCCCCATGTCGGTGCGGCCACGATCAACCGGAAGCTGTCGGCGGTCAGCTCGTTCTATGCCCACCAGGCGCGCCATGGGGTGGACCTGGGTGAGCTGCTGGTGACCTGGTTGGCGCCGGGCAGATCGGCGTGGAAGCCGTTTCTGCACCACATCAGCAAGAGCGGCCCGCGCAAGCGGCGGGCGATCGCGTTGAAGACGCCGCAGAGGATCCCTCGGGTGCTGACCGCGTCCGAGGTGCAGACGATCTTGGATGCCTGCACCCGGCTGCGGGACCGGTTGTTGTTCGCGGTGCTCTATGACACCGGGATGCGCATCGGGGAGGCCCTCGGTCTGCGCCATGAGGACCTGGCCGCGGCCGAGCGGGAGGTGTCCATCACGGCCCGGGTCAACGACAACGGCGCCCGGGTCAAGGCTGGCCGCTCACGCACGATCCCGGTCGGTGGGGACCTGCTGCGGCTCTATGCCGACTACCTCCATGCTGAGTACGGGGACCTGGACAGCGACCACGTGTTCGTCAACCTGTGGGGCGACCCGATCGGGCACGCGTTGTCCTACCGGGCTGTCTACGACCTGGTGCTGCGGCTGCGTCGACGCACCGGCATCGACTTCGACCCGCACTGGTTCCGCCACACCGCGGCCACTCGGATGCTGCGCGACCAGGTGCCACTGGAGGTGGTCTCCAAGCTGCTGGGCCACGCCTCGGTGACCACGACCGCCGACATCTACGGACACCTCACCTGTGAGGACGCCCGCCGGGTGCTGGAACAGGCAGGCTGGTTCACCGGGACCGAGGTTCGACTGTGAACCCACCAGGCGCGACGCCGTCGACCCGGGCAGGAACCGCCGGGCTGCTGGAGAAACTGATGGCCACCGTCCGGACCGAGTTCCGCGACGAGGTACTGGTCTTCGACGCCGACGACCCGATCTTCGGCGGCCGCACCTGCCGGGTCCGTGAATGTGAACGCTCCGCCCGCGGGCAGCAGATGTGTCAGGGCCACCGTCAGCGCTGGGCACAGGCGGGGCGCCCGGACTTGGAGGGCTTCATCGCCTCCACCGATTCGCGGTGGCGACGCGGGCGTCCGAACATGGTCTGCTCGGTCATCGACTGCGGCTACGGCTCGTCGCGGCGTGGCCTGTGTGTGCTGCACGCCCAACGCTGGGAACGTGCCGGTCGCCCGGATCGGGCGGCCTGGCGGGCGGACCCGCTCCCGGTCAAGCAACCCGCACCAGGAGCGACCTGCGCGATCGGGCACTGCGATCTGTGGCCGCACGCGGCAAGCGCCTTCTGCCATGCCCACCACGCGACGTGGAAACGCAATGGATGCCCCGCGGTCGAGCAGTTCGCCCACGGGTTCGCGGCCACGAGAGTGACAGCCGACCAGACCGTCTGCCTCGAAGGTCTTCCGCCTCAGCTCAAGCTCGAGGTCGCCTACGCCCTGCAGCGCCGTCGCGACGACCGGGGCAGCACGTGCCCACCGGCGGTGGTGATGCAGGTCGTCAGCTTCCTGCGTGAGGCTGGTGGCACCTCGTTGCTGGACCGCACCGAGCACGAGTGGGCGACCAGCATCGGTCGCCCGGCCCCGCGCGACTCCAACCCGCGTGCTCTGCTTCTCTACGCACGCCGCCAGGTCGAGGACCTAACCCGCCCCGGCGGCTGGGAAGACGAGTACGACCACGACGTCTGGCACCTGCGACGCCTCGGCTTCGACGGCAACCCCACCCTGAGGTTCGACCAGATTCCTCAACCCTGGCTCCGTGACCTGGTCAAGAAGTGGGTGCGCTGGCGGTTGGGCACCGGCCTGGTCCTGGAGACCGTGCGGCGCGGCCTGCGCTCCCTGACCCGGTTCGCGACCTTCTGCGACCGGTCCGGTGTCGAGGTGCTCGCCGACATCGATCGAGACCTGCTCGAGCGCTACCTCGCCGACCTGGCTGCCGAGCTCGCCGGCCGGCAACGTCACGGCGATCAGATCGGGCAGCTGAGCGCGTTCATCCAGGCGATCCGGGTCCACCGCTGGGAGCCGTCGCTGCCGGCCACGGCGATGCTGTTCAGCGAGGACTACCCGCAACGCGCGGAACGCCCGCCGCGGGCGCTGCCCGAGCAGGTGATGGCCCAGCTCGAACACACCGACAACCTCGACCGGTGGAACAACCACGCCCATCGGCTGGTCACGGTGATCCTGATCCGCTGCGGCCTGCGCGTCAACGATGCGCTACGCCTGCCGCGCGAGTGTGTGGTCCTCGACGCCGACCACGCGCCCTACCTGCGCTACTTCAACCACAAGATGAAACGCGAGGCGCTGGTCCCCATCGACGAGGAACTCCACGCCCTGATCACCGAACGGGCCCGAACGCTCGCCACCACCCCGGTGCTGTTCCCACGGGCCACCAAGAACCCCGACGGAAAGGTGCCGATGAGCAGCTCGACCTACCGCCTGGCGCTCTACCGCTGGCTCGAGCGCTGCGAGGTCCGCGACGAGCACGGCCACCCCGTCCACCTCACTCCGCACCAGTGGAGGCACACGCTTGGGACCCGGCTGATCAACAACGACGTGCCCCAAGAGGTTGTGCGTCGCATCCTCGACCACGACTCGGCACAGATGACCTCCCACTACGCCCGCCTGCACGACACCACCGTCCGGCGACACTGGGAGGCCGCCCGCAAGGTCGACATCACCGGCTCCACGGTCACCCTCGACCCCGACGGGCCAGTGGCCGACGCGGCCTGGGCCAAGCAACGGATCGGGCGAGCAACCCAGGCGCTACCGAACGGGTTCTGCGGCCTGCCGGTGCAGAAAACGTGCCCCCACGCGAACGCCTGCCTGACCTGTCCGATGTTCATCACCACCGGCGAGTTCTTGCCCCAGCACCGCGCGCAGCGCAGCGAGGTCCACCAGATCATCAACGCCGCCCAAGCACGCGGGCACAGCCGCCTGGTCGAGATGAACCAGCAGGTCGCCGACAACCTCGAGACCATCATCACCGCCCTGGAAGCCGACCCCGAGGCACCACCAGCAGCAGCCGATGCCCGCTGACAACACCGACCGGCTGGCCCAGTCGGCGCGCCAGCGCCACGAGCTCACCCGGTCCAAAGCCGTCCGCGCGCTGCGCGAGCTCGACCGCGCCGGCACCCTGGTCAACTTCGAAGTCGTCGCCCGCAGCGCGGACGTCTCTCGCTCCTGGCTCTACACCCAGCCCGACATCCGTGCCGAGATCGAACGACTACGCGAGGCCGCCCGACACTCCCCGACCCCTGCCGTCCCGGCCGCGCAACGGACCTCCGATGCCTCGCTGCTAACCAGGCTGCAGGCAGCCAACGAGAACAACCGGCTCCTGACCGAGGAGAACCAGCGGCTGCGCCGCCAGCTCGCTCACGCCCTCGGTGACCAGCGAACCGGCCGGACGCGCCCGAGCAGCCGCGCCGATCCGGCCGATCCAGATCGCGCTTCAGTAACGATCGGACCCCGTTGAGGTCCGTCACAACGGCCTCCCGACCGCGTCCAAGACACCATCCACCACGCAAACCCGCAGGTCACGACCCTGCCGGGGCGGGGGGCTCAAGATAAGCATCGAACGCCTCAACCGCGAGATCCGCCGCCGCACCGACGTCGTCGGCATCTTCCCCGACCGCACCGCTCTGATCCGCCTCGTCGGCGCCGTCCTGGCCGAGCAGCACGACGAATGGACCGAAGGACGCCGCTACCTCGGCCTGGACGTCCTGGCCCGCTCCCGCATCACCCTCGCCCCCGAGCCGGCCACGGAGGTGACCACCGAACCCATCCCGGCGCTCAGCGCCTGACCAACGAAGATCACGCGGCAGCCGCCCGTCACACACCACGCCTCAGGACTTGACCCCTGCGCACTGCCCGCCGAGCACGGGCTGCCGCTGTCCCGCTGGTCGTGCCAGGACCTGGCCGATGAAGCCATTACCCGCGGCATCACCCAGACCGTGTCGGCCTCGACGGTGCGTCGCTGGTTGGCCGCCGATGCGATCAAGCCGTGGCGGCACCGGTCCTGGATCTTTCCCCGCGACCCGGACTTCGCCACCAAGGCCGCACGCGTGCTCGACCTGTACGAACGCGTCTGGGACGGCCGGCGGCTGCGTCCGGGCCGAGGAGATGGACCCGGCCGAGGCAGCGGCCTGGGATCGGACGACTAGCGACGGGCTCGAGCCCGAGAGCTGAGCGTCCCGGCTGGCCTGTGCCCGGCGCGGCACGCTGACCGCAGGTAGCTTCAAGCCCTACGCCTGCCCAGCAGGGCCACGGGCGAGCGCGCCGGGTGTCCCCGTCTGCACTTTGTCGGTGGCCCGGCTACAGGCGCCGCAGGCATGCGGAAGCATGGGCGACGAGCGTGTCATGAAGCTTGTCGGGCAGGTGCGACTTCCACCGGGACGTCTGCTCCGAGTGCAGGACCGCTGCGGCTTGGTCGAGGAGTTGCTTCCCCCGAGCCTGCACGCGCGCCAGCGTCTGTTCGGCGTCCTGCCTGCAGTCACGCGCCAGTTCCTCCCAGTCGCGGGCGCTGATACGACCGGGGTCCTGCTCGCTGAGCCCCACCTTCATGGCCAGAACGGGCCTCTGGCCCCGCTTGCGGTAGGGCAGGAACGAGTTCAGGTCGTAGAACGGCGCCAGCCGAGTCTGGGGGCCGCTGTGCACGAGCGCGTAGTTGCGGGCGTGCGCGTCAGTACCCAGGACAAGCCAGTTGAACGCGATCGCGTCGATGAACGCTGCCACGTCGGAATTGGCGTAGCCCTCAGTGACGTTGGCGCGCAACAGGTCGGCGATCTGGCGTACCCCTGGTCCGCGTCCCACCTCGTACTTCTGCGAGGGGTTCCGGCCCAGCGCTTGAACGGCGTCTTCCTGGTGGATGCGACGCCACGTGCCGTCGTCGGCCTGGTAGCGGTCGAACCGGGTAACGACCAGGCAGCGCGCGCCGTCGAACTCGGCGACTTCGGTGTCCGCGACGTGCAGCCCGGCGGCCCGGGCAAGTCGCATCGTGAGGTGCTCGCTGAGGTCCTGGTCGGCGAACTCCGGCATCGCCGGCTTGAAGATGTGCGTGGTCGGGTGCGTGCCGGTCGGCTCGATCCACCCGCCCGGGGTCAGCGCCAAGGCGAACTTGGCCTGGGCGCCGGCGAGGCTGAACTGACCACTGCCGCGGGCGGGCGCCCAGCTGGCCGCGTCGGCTCCGAGCATGCGGATCCGCTCACCGATGGCTGCCTCGGTGAGCGGGGTGTAGTCCTGCGGGTCGTCCTCGACCCCCAGGCGCTCGGGACGGATGAACCGTGCAGCGCCGGCCACGTCCTCGCCGACGTGCCACAGCAACGCATAGGGGTCCGATCGGGTCAGGCCGAACTGTGTGCGCCAGCTGGACAGGACCTCGCTGCGATCGGGCAGCAGGCCACCGATCCAGTTGACCACACGCTCGCCTCGGTACTCCACGCCGAGTACGGGCATGCTGCATGACAGCCCGCGCGTGACAGCCTCGGCCTCGGGCAGGTAGGTGAGCTTGGCTCGTCCGGCACGAGAGCTGGTCAACCGAGCAATCTCGGTGTCGTGCATGACGACGTGGAGCGTCGAGCCGACCTTCGCGGCCCCGGGCCTGCGTGGGGCTGGCGCACTCATGACAGGTCCAGATCGTCGCCGAACGTTCGCAGGTGCGCGTTCAGGTCGAACCCGCCGGGCATGGCGGCGGACCGGTGCGCCTTCGCCGCAGGCTCCTCCTGACTGCGCCAGTAGGTCCCCTCGAGCTGGACCCCGAGAGCCTCCAGCAGCCGCAGGACGCGCCCGACCTCGGCGTTGACGTGCTGCCCACCCTCGACCATGTTGACGAACCGGCGCGAGACCCCGGCCGCCTGCGCCGCCTCCTGCTGGTTCCAGCCGCGCGCCATGCGGGCCGCCCGGGCCAGCGCCCCAAGATCGGCCGGAGTCCGCACGTTCGCCATCGCGCCTCCTGCAACCGTTCCCTCACAGTGCGCGACGTAAGCGTACCATGACATCGCGCAATGTGATGGTACCGTGACATTGCGCAAAGTGCCTATCCACGTAGGTGCAGTAGCCGCCGGCCAGTCGCAGGGCCTATGTGTGGGACGGGCGCACTGGGGGTGCCACGCACCGCGCCTGGAGGCTCTGGGGGGTGGCCCAGTGTCCCGCCGGCGCTGGTGGGCATCGTGGTTGCGCTGCGTTCATCACCGCGCACGGTCTGCCGGCAGGAGGTAGAATAACGATATGGACAGAAACGGGGTGCCTAGTTTGGCGGCTGAGCTGGGCGTCAGCCTGCCGACGGCGCATCGTCTGCTGGACGACCTGGGTGTACCGCGGACCGGTCGCGGTGTGCCCCGAGTGGTCAGTGGGTCAGCCCGTAGGCGGGCTGTGGAGCGGGCCGGCGCGGTCCGTGTGCGCGCACAGGACCTGGGCCGGGAGGACATGCTCGTGCTGGCCGCGCTGGCGACGGCCCCCGTCGGCTTCGAGTCGCTGCGCGCGTTGGCCCGGGCGGCGGGCGTGTCTGCAACCAAGACGAGTGCGGCTGTGCAGGACCTGGCCGCGCGCGGGCTGGTGCGCACCCAGCAGCGAACTGTTGCCCGGGGGCGTGCCGTGGCCCGGACGTTCTGGTCCGCGAACTACCGCGGCTGGGACGACACGCTCTTCGTAGCCGTGCATGCCGTCAGGTTGCCCAAGCCAGCCCCTCGCGCCAGTGGGCACGGGGTACCTCGACGGTTCTGGCACCTGTTCTGGAACGCCACACCGTCCAAGCTCGACACCCGCACGGACGGGCCCTACATCGCCGGTCGACTCCTGGGCGACACCGATCACGACGCCTTCGTGTGGGCCACCCGCCATCTGAGCCCCACGGACCTGGTGCAGGCCGCAGCGGTGCGAGGCACGCCGCGCAAGGTGGCGGACCTCGTGGCGGTCGTGGCCCGATGAAGGACGACCTGTCGGCCCACCGCACGTACCTGCCGCCCGCCACCGCCCACGCCTGGACGCTCGTGGCGCCCCTCGTCCCGGCTGGTGGGTACTTGGCGGGCGGGACAGCTCTGACGCTGCACCTGCATCACCGCGTCTCACGCGACCTGGACTTCTTCGTCGCAGAGCCCTTCGATCCCGCCGAGCTGCGCCTCAAGCTCGAGCGGGCGGGAACGTTCGCCACGACGTTGCAGTCCGCCGGAACGCTCCACGGCGTCTTCAACGACACCAAGGTCCAGTTCCTCGACGCACACACCCAGCAGCAACTGGCCGACACCACTCGTGTCGCCGGCATCGAGATCGCTTCGATCCGTGACCTGCTGGCAACCAAGCTCAAGGTCATCGCCGATCGAGGCGAGCTACGTGACTACTTCGACATCATGACCATCCTGAACAAGACCCCATACACCTTGACCGAGGGCATCGGCTTCTACGTGCAGCGCTACCAGCCAGACCCGCCACAGAACACCGTGCTGCCGATCCTGCGGGGGCTCGCATCGTTCGATGACGTGCTGGAAGACCCTGGTCTGCCCGTCGACAAAGCCACCATCCAGTCATACTGGACCGACCCGGATGGGCCGCTCGCCGCCGTTGTGCGCTCGCTGGACACTCACCGCAGCTGGTAGGCGCCACCGGCCATCCGTCCGGCGCCATTCCGCAGGTCCGCCGGCGGGACGGCCCCCTGAACTGGCGAGAAGCCCAGCGCTGGCGAGAAGCCCAGCGCCAGACTCGCGCCTCTCGGCGACTACTGCAGCAACGTGGATAGGCACTTCGAACGAAGTCGTATAGCGATGAGTCCCGGCTGCTGCTGGAGCACGTGTGGGCGCTGATGGGCTGCCCGTGCGGGAAGTACTTTGACAGCGGCCACGAGAAACTGCCCGGAGACGGCCAAGTAGCTGCCCGGTGGCGGACATGAGTGTTGCCCGCTGGCGGTCATGAGATCTGCCCGACACGACGTCGTTCGCCTCGCCGCTTCCCGCG
>Ga0255334_1000163_pt1 | contig 70952 bp, 65 predicted proteins | sample EtOH5_35cm_T3_12_FD_202080 | JGI IMG/M metagenome (GOLD analysis project Ga0255334, IMG submission 202080) | Sandy soil microbial communities from University of British Columbia, Vancouver, Canada - EtOH5_35cm_T3_129 | ecosystem: Engineered > Artificial ecosystem > Sand microcosm > Unclassified ...
ATTCTGGCTGGCGCCGGTCATTGCCACATAAAGGTACTTGTCCACACTCTTTCCTCTGCATGCCGGACGTTTGCCGCCCACCGCTGTACTGCTGAGCCATAAGCAATTTGCAGACCAACTTTTTTCTGGCGGCGCGGGGCCCGGCAAACAAAGGACTTGAGGGGTCAGAGGGGATTGGGGGATTGTGCCGAAAGACGAAAAACCGGCGGTGTTATGCCGCTTCGCGGCAACAGCCAGCCCTGGAGGTCAACCCATCACCTGTGGCGAGGGGGCTTGCCCCCGTTGGGTTGCGAAGCAGCCCCCTACAATCTTTCAGATCCACCGAGTTGGCTGGTTTTACGACTGCTGCGCAGCCGAACGGGGGCAAGCCCCCTCGCCACAAAAGCCCGCTCGCCACAGGGTCAGGTGTTGTCTTTCCCCACCTCATACTCACGCAACTTGTTGGCAATGGTGGTATGCGAAACCCCCAACCGCTTGCCCAGTTGCCGACTGCTCGGATGCTCCGAATACAAACGCTCCAGCACCGCTTTTTCAAAGCGCCCGACTATCGCATCCAGCCCGCCTTCGAGGGAGAAATCGCCAAGCGGCTGACGCACGCCGTAGTCTGGCAGGCGAATGTGTTCCGCCTTGACCGTCCCGCCCTCGCACAACGAAACCGCTTGGAACAGCACGTTTTCCAGCTGCCTGACATTGCCCGGCCAATGATAATGACTGAGCCGCTCCATGGCCGCCGGCGCCAGTTTCGGCAGCGGGCAACCAATCTGTCGGCTGGCCTGATCGAGGAAGTGCTCCACCAGTGGCGTCAAACCATCCAGGCATTCACGCAGCGGCGGGATATGCAGCGAAAGCACGTTCAAGCGGTGATACAAATCCTGGCGGAACTCACCCCGGGCGCACAGTTCCGACAGATCAACCTGCGTTGCGCAGATCACTCGCACATCCAGATAAACCTCTTCATCACTGCCGACTCGACGGAAGCAACCGTCCTGCAGGAAGCGCAGCAATTTCACCTGCAAGCGCGGGCTCATTTCCCCGACGCCATCTAGGAACAGCGTCCCCCCCGCCGTCAGCTCCAGCAGCCCGAGCTTGCCCTCGGCCCGTGCCCCCTCGAATGCGCCGGGGCCGTAGCCGAACAATTCGGTCTCGGCCATCGACTCCGGCAGACCGGCGCAGTTGAGCGCCATCAACGGCGATTGTCCGCGCGGACTGGCCAGGTGACAGGCTCGCGCCAACAACTCTTTACCGGTGCCGGTTTCACCTTCTATCAATAGCGGCGCATCCAGCGGCGCCATGCGCCGGGCTTCACGTACCACGGCAGCCATCACTTTCGAACTCTGGAAGATGCTGTCGAACCCGCGCAGTTCCTGTTTGCGCACGTTATAGATGCGCTCCCCAACCCGATCGGCACGGTGCAGCGTCAACACCGCGCCGGCCATGGCCTCACTGTCGTCATGCTCCGATTGCAGCGGCGCGATGTCGGCCAGAAACACGTCGCCCTTGACCTTGACCCGCAGCCCGTTGATCCGCGACTTGTTGGCACGCACCAACTCCGGCAAATCGAAGTCCTCGGCGTAACGCGACAACGGAATCCCCGGCACCTCATCGACTCGCACCCCGAGCAACTGCGCCGCCGCACGGTTGGCTGCGACGATCGAACCGCCCATGTCGATCGACAACACCGGAAACTCCAGGGCGCCGAGCAAGGCATTGAGTTCCATGTGCCGACGCTCGCTGGGCATCAGCCCTACCCGCTTGACGCCAAAGACACCGGCAATCGACTCGAATTTAGGACGCAGTGCCTGGAACTGAATATTGATCAGATTCGGGCAATGCAGGTAGATCGCGTTGCCATGCTCCCCACCCACTTCACCACGGGCGACGTTGATCCCGTACTCGACCAGCAAGTTGAGAATGTCGCGCAGGATGCCGATGCGGTTCTGGCAGTGGACTTTGATACGCATAAAAAGGCCCGAAAAAAAGCGGTGAATGAGGTTTATGCCCGGCATCAACCTGTGGGAGCGGGCTTGCTCGCGAAAGCGGTGAGTCAGGCAATATTGATGGTGACTGACCCACCGCTTTCGCGAGCAAGCCCGCTCCCACAGGGTATTTTTCTGTTGGTGCGCTCAGATAGTCGTCAAGATTATGTGACACCTGTGAGCCTTTTCAAACCCGGAAATCTCAAGCGCAGCGCCACAGCAGCCTTTGCGTAACGAAAACTTTACGAAAACCAACGAATTTTCCTACGCACCACGGCTTTCACGTGCTGCAACATCGCAATTCCTGAGGTATTTCTGAGTCCATAGCAGGACATAACAAGAACGAAATCCCCTAGCAGGAGAGCAGCATGAAGCAGACGCAATACGTGGCTCGCGAGCCCGATGCGCAAGGTTTTATCGACTACCCCGCCGAAGAACACGCGGTGTGGAACACGCTGATCACACGCCAACTGAAAGTGATCGAAGGGCGTGCGTGCCAGGAATACCTGGACGGTATCGAAAAACTCGGTCTGCCCCACGACCGCATTCCTCAACTCGGTGAAATCAACAAAGTCCTCGGTGAAACCACCGGCTGGCAAGTTGCCCGGGTTCCCGCACTGATTCCCTTCCAGACCTTTTTCGAATTGCTGGCGAACAAGCAGTTCCCGGTGGCGACGTTTATTCGTACCCGCGAAGAGCTGGATTACCTGCAAGAGCCGGACATTTTCCATGAGATCTTTGGCCACTGCCCGCTGCTGACCAACCCCTGGTTCGCTGAATTCACCCACACCTACGGCAAACTTGGCCTACAGGCTTCCAAGGAAGAACGCGTGTACCTGGCGCGTCTGTACTGGATGACCATCGAGTTCGGCCTGGTGGATACACCCGAAGGCCAGCGCATTTACGGCGGCGGCATTCTCTCCTCGCCGAAAGAAACCGTTTACTGCCTGTCGGACGAACCTGAACATCAAACGTTCGATCCGCTGGAATGCATGCGTACGCCGTATCGCATCGACATTCTGCAACCGCTGTACTTTGTCCTGCCGAACCTCAAGCGCCTGTTCGACCTGGCCCATGAAGACATCATGGGCATGGTCAAGCAAGGCATGCAGTTGGGCTTGCACGCACCGAAGTTTCCGCCGAAAGCTGCGTGATCCGCAGCTTTTAGAATCAAGTGAGCCTGTCAGGAACCGACGCTTTGGTTTAGCGTGGTGACACTGACGGCCGATTTCCAATAATTCGATTTCAGGAACACATCATGTCCACATTGAACCAAGCCCATTGCGAAGCCTGCCGCGCCGACGCCCCTCAGGTCAGCGACGAAGAACTGCCGATCCTGATCAAGCAGATCCCTGACTGGAACATCGAAGTTCGCGACGGCATCATGCAGCTGGAAAAGGTTTTCCTGTTCAAGAACTTCAAGCACGCGCTGGCGTTCACCAACGCGGTCGGGGAAATCTCCGAGGCCGAAGGTCACCACCCGGGCCTGCTGACCGAATGGGGCAAAGTCACCGTGACCTGGTGGAGCCACTCCATCAAGGGCCTGCACCGCAACGATTTCATCATGGCCGCACGCACTGACGAAGTGGCCAAGGACGCCGAGGGCCGCAAATAATGCATTTCGACGCCATAGGTCGAGTACCCGGCGACCCGATTCTCGGCCTGATGGAGGCTTATGCGCAGGACCCGAACCCGCGCAAATTCGACCTTGGCGTGGGCGTCTACAAGGATGCCTTCGGCCTGACGCCGATTCCCCAGGCCGTGAAGCTCGCCGAGCAGCGCCTGGTGGATCGCCAGAACACCAAGACCTACATCGGCGGTCACGGCGAACCGGCGTTCGGCAAAGTCATCAATGAATTGGTGCTCGGCGCCGATTCTGCGCTGATCGCCGAACAACGGGCCGGCGTCACCCAGACGCCGGGCGGTACCGGTGCGTTGCGCTTGAGCGCGGACTTCATCGCCCAGTGCCTGCCGGGGCGCGGCGTGTGGCTGAGCAACCCGACCTGGCCGATTCACGAAACCATTTTCGCCACGGCCGGGGTCAAGGTTAATCATTACCCTTATGTCGGCAGCGATAACCGCCTCGATGTTGAAGCGATGCTGGCGGTGCTCAATGAGGCGCCAAAGGGCGATGTGGTTTTGTTGCACGCCTGCTGCCACAACCCGACCGGGTTCGACCTGTCCCATGACGACTGGCGTCGCGTGCTGGACGTAGTGCGTGATCGTGATCTGGTGCCACTGATCGACTTCGCCTATCAAGGCTTCGGCGATGGACTGGAACAGGATGCGTGGTCGACCCGATTGTTCGCTGATGCGTTGCCGGAAATGCTGATCACCAGTTCCTGCTCGAAGAACTTCGGTCTGTACCGGGACCGCACGGGGGCGCTGATTGTCTGTGCGAAGACGGCTGAGAAGCTGGTGGATGTTCGCAGTCAACTGGCCAACATCGCCCGCAACCTGTGGTCGACGCCGCCGGATCATGGCGCGGCCGTGGTAGCGACGATTCTCGGCGATCCGGAACTGAAAAGCCTCTGGGCCGACGAAGTGGAGGCCATGCGCTTGCGTATCGCGCAACTGCGCAGCGGTCTGGTTGAAGCGCTGGAACCGCATGGCTTGCGTGAGCGTTTTGCGCATATTGGTGTGCAACGCGGGATGTTTTCCTACACCGGCCTGACGCCGGATCAGGTTAAACAGCTGCGTGATCATCACAGCGTCTACATGGTCGGCACCGGTCGGGCGAACGTGGCGGGGATTGATGCGACGCGTCTGGACCTGCTGGCCAATGCAATCGCTGAAGTCTGCAAATAACCCAAAGCACTGCAAGTCCACCCTGTGGGAGCGGGCTTGCTCGCGATAGCGGAGTGTCAGGCGAAAGAGTTCTCGTCTGACACTCCGCTATCGCGAGCAAGACCGCTCCCACATTTGTTTAGCGGTCCCCCCTCTTCCAGACCTGTCTAGACAATCCCATCCGTCGCAACAAATGGATATAAAAGTCTATTTGTCATTTCTGCTGCTGTATCCTGCCCAGGCTTTTTAAAAGCGCGGATCTACCAGATCTATCAACAGACTTTGCGAGGAGCGCGAAACATGCACGAGATCCCTAATCTCCCCTTCCCAAGCCTGCACGAAACTGAGCAGACAACCCCGCAGCAAGCCGGTGCCCAACAGCCCGAGCCGAAAGAAGCCACTGAACGCCGCCAGGCCGACAGCGAAGACTGAAACACCTGCAATGCCAGACCGTGTGGAAAGCGCTAACATGCGCTTTCCACACCGCCTGAACCCTTGAGTTGCACACTATGACCGATGACTTCAGTGAGACCCAGGCCAGCGTTCTGATCGGCACCGCCGAGAAAATGATCGAGATCTGGAATCGCCTGTCCCCCGAGAAACAAGCCGTGCTGCTTGCCCGATTCGGCAGCGAAGAAAATGCGTTGGCCGCCCTGGTCACCACGCAACTGGTCGCTCCCACCAAGCCCTGAAACACCCCCATCCGGCAAATAGTTTTACTTTTCCACGCCCGCGGCCTCTCGCGCCGCTATCATAAGCAGCCTATCTATCCTGCTTTCCCGTGGACCTTTACCCATGTCTGAAAACCAGCGCCCCCTGGCGGTCACGCTGCAAGTCGTTTCCATCGTCCTCTTTACCTTTATCGGCTACCTCAATATCGGCATTCCCCTGGCCGTGTTGCCGGGCTACGTCCACAGCGAACTCGGCTTCGGCGCGGTGATCGCGGGGCTGGTGATCAGCGTGCAATACCTGGCCACTTTGCTCAGCCGTCCATACGCCGGGAAAATCATCGATAACAAGGGCAGCAAACTGGCGGTGATGTATGGCCTTGCCGGGTGCGGTTTGAGCGGTGTGTTCATGCTGGTTTCAGCCTGGACCCAGAGCCTGCCGATGTTGAGTCTGATCAGCCTGCTGATCGGTCGTCTGGTGCTTGGCAGCGCGGAAAGCCTGGTGGGTTCCGGTTCGATTGGCTGGGGCATCGGCCGGGTCGGTGCGGCGAACACGGCGAAAGTGATCTCCTGGAATGGCATCGCCAGCTATGGTGCCCTGGCCGTCGGCGCACCGCTGGGTGTGTTTTTGGTGAGCCAGTTAGGTTTGTGGAGCATGGGCGTCAGCATCGTGTTGCTGGCCGTGCTGGGCCTGGCGCTGGCCTGGCCGAAGACCGCTGCGCCTATTGTGGTCGGTGAACGTTTGCCGTTCATGCATGTGCTCGGCCGGGTACTGCCGCATGGTTGCGGTCTGGCGTTGGGCTCCATCGGTTTCGGCACCATCGCGACCTTCATCACGCTGTATTACGCCACGCAACACTGGGACAACGCCGTGCTGTGTCTGAGCCTGTTCGGCGCCAGCTTCATCGGTGCGCGACTGCTGTTCGGCAACCTGATCAACCGTCTCGGCGGTTTCCGCGTGGCGATTGCCTGCCTGTCGGTGGAAACCCTGGGGCTGTTGCTGTTGTGGCTGGCGCCCGATGCCCATTGGGCACTGGCGGGTGCGGCACTGAGTGGCTTTGGATTTTCGCTGGTGTTCCCGGCGTTGGGCGTGGAAGCGGTCAACCTGGTGCCCGCCTCCAGCCGTGGTGCGGCGGTCGGCGCTTATTCGCTGTTCATCGATTTGTCGCTGGGGATTACCGGACCACTGGCCGGTGCGATTGCGGCGGGCTTTGGTTTTGCTTCGATCTTCCTGTTTGCCGCCCTCGCCGCTCTGAGCGGTTTGGCATTGAGTGTTTACTTGTACCGACAGGCGCCCAAGCACCTCAATGAAAAGTATCGTGAAGAACGAAACGCTCGCTAGAAATCCACTTTGCCGCGTCCGGCCTTGATGCTGCCACGCTTGGTCTTGGATTCGAGCCGACGCTTTTTCGAGCCGAGGGTCGGTTTGGTCGGGCGACGTTTCTTTTCGACCTTGGTGGCGCTGAGGATCAACTCGGTCAACCGCTCGAGCGCATCGGCACGATTGGCTTCCTGCGTGCGGTATTGCTGGGCCTTGATGATCAACACGCCGTCGCTGGTGATGCGACTGTCGCGCAGCGCCAGCAGCCGCTCCTTGTAGAACTCGGGCAAGGACGAGGCCGGAATGTCGAAGCGCAGGTGCACGGCGCTGGAGACCTTGTTGACGTTCTGCCCACCGGCGCCCTGGGCGCGAATGGCCGTCAACTCGATCTCGGCATCTGGCAGATGCACGTTGTTGGAAATCACCAGCATGGAAAAACGTCCGGGTTCAGGGTGGTCAGGATACCGCGAATGAGATTCCCGGCACGCCTAAGATCAACTGTGGGAGCGGGCTGGCTCGCGAAAGCGGTGGATCAGCAACATCAACATCGCCTGACAGACCGCTATCGCGAGCCAGCCCGCTCCCACAGGGGTCAGTGCAAGTCCAAAATCTTTTAAACGCTCACAAAAAACCCGGCATATGGCCGGGTTTGTTGTTTCTGCGTTCTGCGTTATTTCACGGCAGAACTTGCAGCCTGCAAGCCGTGCTGCGCACTGCGCTTGTTCTTGATGCCGTAGCAAACCCACATGAACGCAACCCACACCGGAATCGCGTACACCGAAACCTGAATGCCCGGGATCAACAGCATCACGCCGAGGATGAACACCACAAACGCCAGGCAGATGTAGTTCCCGTACGGGTACCACAGGGCCTTGAACAGCGGCGTCTGGCTGGTCTTGTTCATGTGCTGGCGGAACTTGAAGTGCGAATAGCTGATCATCGCCCAGTTGATCACCAGGGTAGCCACCACCAGCGACATCAACAGTTCCAGCGCATTTTGCGGGACCAGGTAGTTCAGCAGCACGGCGATCAACGTCACGGCAGCCGACGCCAGGATCGAACGCACCGGCACGCCGCGCTTGTCGATCTTCGCCAGGGCTTTCGGCGCATCGCCCTGCTCGGCCATGCCCAGCAGCATGCGGCTGTTGCAATAGGTGCCGCTGTTGTACACCGACAGCGCCGCGGTCAGGACCACGAAGTTGAGGATGTGCGCCGCGGTGTTGCTACCGAGCATCGAGAACACTTGCACGAACGGGCTGCCGCTGTAGGAATCACCGGACGCGTTCAGGGTTGCCAGCAGGCTGTCCCATGGCGTCAGCGACAGCAGAATGACCAGCGCGCCGATGTAGAAAATCAGGATCCGGTAGATCACCTGATTGATCGCTTTCGGGATCACGGTCTTCGGCTTGTCCGCCTCAGCCGCGGTGAAACCGAGCATTTCCAGGCCACCGAAACTGAACATGATGATCGCCATGGCCATCACCAGACCGCTGACACCATTCGGGAAGAAACCGCCGTGGGACCACAGGTTGGTGACCGACGCTTCCGGGCCGCCGTGCCCACTGACCAGCAGGTAGCTGCCCAGGGCAATCATGCCGACGATCGCCACGACCTTGATGATCGCGAACCAGAACTCGGCCTCACCGAAGACTTTGACGTTGGCCAGGTTGATCAGATTGATCAGCACGAAGAAACCGGCTGCCGAGACCCAGGTCGGGATCTCCGGTGCCCAGTAATGGATGTATTTGCCGACCGCGGTCAGCTCAGACATGCCCACTAGAATGTACAGAATCCAGCAGTTCCAGCCCGACAGGAAACCGGCGAAACCACCCCAGTATTTGTGCGCAAAGTGGCTGAAGGAACCGGCGACGGGCTCCTCGACGATCATTTCGCCGAGCTGGCGCATGATCATGAAGGCAATGAAGCCGCAGATGGCGTAGCCGAGGATCATCGACGGGCCAGCGGATTTCAATACACCGGCCGAGCCGAGGAAAAGGCCGGTACCAATCGCGCCACCGAGGGCGATCAGTTGAATATGACGATTCTTCAGGCCGCGTTTCAGCTCGCCTGAATGCGAGGTTTGTCCACTCATGAAAAGGGTCTCACGCAAGGTTTGATGATGTTCAGTAGACGTTGCTGCTCGGTTGCAACTTTAAGCAGCGCCGATCAAACCCCAGCGCAGGCACCAGGAGTTCAGCGTATTTACAACGGTCATGCGTCACCTGTTTGTTTTTATCTGTGACGAAATCGAACCCGACACGCTCGTGACGCGACGGAGTGAACAAGGCGGGTAGCCTTGAGGTTTGCGCAGCTGCGCAGGAGGTCACAGGTAAAACGCGGCGCATTGTACACCGCTAACCCCCTGCTGCCAGACCCGCTGGATCAGCGTGTCGGTTGCCGGGATTGCCTGTGTCCGCCTCGGGGGTCCCGGGCGGCTGCAAAGCGTGAGTCAGACCTTTGCGGGTCATAGACGTGGACGCTGGAAAAACCGTCCCACGGGAAGAGATGGAGATAAGTCACGGCGTACATTGCGCCTCCTTCTTGTTATGCACCTGCACGACAGGCATGGGGCGCATCTCACCCTTCCCGCGCCGCGGAAACAAGCGCGCCAGAGCCTCTGTGCCGGGCTCGATCGACTGGCTGGCGGCAGGTTTTCCTTACACCTCTCCTGCAGACGCCAATCCAAGGGATTCAGCGCGCTATTTCGTCAGCATTTCTTTACACTCCGTAACGAAAATTTGCCAAATCAGAAAGAACTGTAGGACGACTGCCGTTCGGCACGGCGATGTGGCCTCTGTAAGTCATCCCGGCAGGCACAGTCCGGCCGGTTGTGCCTGCCACATCTGCTCGGTTTGTCAGGGAGGACTCCATGGATAAGCCACGCGCCATTTCGCATTTCCTTTACTACCTCGAACATCACCCGGCCCTTGCCGGCCTCCATTCGGCGAAGGTCTTGCTGGGCCACACCGCTGATTACGCAGCACTGACCGGCGCCATTGCCGAACAGGCATCCGACAGCCAGCCATTCCATTTCAGCGCGATGCGACTGGACCTGGAACCCACGGATTGTCTGGCCCAGGCCATAGCCAACAGTGATCTGTACATTTTCTTCTACGACTCTTCCACCCTGCCGAATCCACGCCCCGACGGCCCGGAATTTGTCCGTGCCCTACAAGGCGTGATGGCCGAGAACTGGAAGAAGTCGCTGCTGTTCAAGGATTACGGCGATTACTTCTACGACACGTTCAGTGTTACCCCGCAACGCATTGCCGGGTTGAACAGCCATTTGATCCAGCGCATGTCCCACGCAACAACATTAAGTTTCAAGGATGATCACGGCTCCTGGTTTGAAACACCGTTGAGCAGTATCAAGAAGTGGACCGACATCAATGGTGTCGGCAACTTTGATCTGGCGCCCGGTGAAATTGCCACCCACAGCGAAGCCATTAATGGTCGGGTGAAGTTCATGGGAACATTCCTCAGCACTATTCCGTTTGCGCGCAAGTACGGCGTATTGGAATCACCGCTGGAGTTGTGGATCGAGAACTCGACCATCAGCAGAATTGCCACTGAAGTGCCGGGGCTGGAACACGATTTCAACAAGTACCTGGACGCCAATTCGTCGAATCGGCGGATCGAGGAACTGGGAATTGGCACCAACGAAGGGGTCAAGGCGTTGTATGCGCGCAACGCGGGATTCGAGGAACGCCATTGCGGGCTCCATCTGGGGTTGGGTGGTGGTGCAAAGGGTAGCCATCATCTGGATCTGATTTTCTCCAGCGGCGTGTTGGCGCTGGATGATGAGCCGGTGTTTGATGGGCGGTTCGTGTTCTAGCCTGACTGCTACTGACGTCATCGCGGGCAAGCCCGCTCCCACAGGTGACCGAGTTCCCCCAGACGAATGCAATCCACTGTGGGAGCGGGCTTGCCCGCGATGACTGGCTAGAAAACCCTATAAAGCTCAAGTCGAACGCAAAAAAAAACGCCAACCCGAGGGATGGCGTTTTTATGTGGCGCTTACCGATTACTCAGGCTTGCGACGACCAAAGCCCGGACGCTGGCCGGAACCGGCTGGTGCACCGCGGCGCTTGCCCGATGGTGCATCCTTGTCGACCAGGACGATGCCCGGGCGTTTCTTCGGCGCCGGTTTGGCCGGTCGCTTGGTGTCGGACGGACGATCCGCCACTGGCGTACCGCGACCTGCTGGAGCACCGCGATCGCTACGACCGCCGCTTGGCGCACCACGACCTTCGCCACGCTCGGTGCGACCGTTGGCCGGACGCGGCGTGCGTGGACCGCGCTCGCCATCGGCACGCGGAGCAACCGGCTTGCGCGACGGACGCTCACCTTCGATCTGCGGCTCACGTGCGGGACGCGGACCGGCTGCCGGGGCACCCGTCGCTGGACGCAGCGTGCGCACGCGTTCGGTCTTGCCGACCGGACGGGACGACTTGCGCTGCATACGCTCGAGCTTGTCTTTGCTCTTGGCGTTCATCTGCGGCATGGCGACCGGAGTCAGGCCAACTTCAGCACTCAGAATGTCGACTTCGTACTGGCTCATTTCGCGCCAGCGGCCCATCGGCAGGTCGGAGTTGAGGAACACCGGACCAAAACGCACGCGCTTCAGGCGGCTGACCACCAGGCCCTGGGATTCCCACAGACGACGGACTTCGCGGTTACGACCTTCCATCACCACGCAGTGGTACCAGTGGTTGAAACCTTCGCCGCCTGGCGCCTGCTTGATATCGGTGAACCTGGCCGGGCCGTCTTCGAGGACGACGCCTGCTTTCAAGCGCTCGATCATCTCGTCATCGACTTCACCACGTACACGTACCGCGTATTCACGGTCCATTTCGTAGGACGGGTGCATCAGGCGGTTGGCCAGCTCACCGTCGGTGGTGAACATCAGCAAACCGGTGGTGTTGATGTCCAGGCGACCGATGTTGATCCAGCGGCCTTCTTTCGGGCGCGGCATCTTGTCGAACACGGTCGGACGGCCTTCAGGGTCGTCACGGGTGCAGATTTCACCGTCGGGTTTGTTGTACATGATCACGCGGCGTACCGACTCGGCGGCTTCTTCGCGCTTGATCACCTTGCCATCGATGGTGATGGCGTCATGCAGGTCGACGCGCAGGCCAAGGGTGGCGTCTTTGCCGTTGACCTTGATGCGGCCGTGGCTGATCCAGGCTTCTACGTCACGGCGCGAACCGACGCCGATACGGGCGAGGACTTTCTGCAGTTTTTCGCCTGCTGGGCCGATTTCCTGGTCGTCTTTCTGGTCGTTGATACTCATCTGGGCACCTCCCGGTGTGGTCTGTTCAGGCTGCTCTGAAGTGAGGGTCCTGAAGAGTTGAAAGCTTGTACTCGGGCGAAGGGATCGCCGAAGGGTCGCGAATCATACGCTCATGGGAGCGTTCGCGCATCAGAGACTAGCTGATGAATGGCCATTTACCGGGATTTCCGCCGACCGGTGGCACCGAGTTTGATCAGGCGCAGCGAAGCTTCAGCGAGGACAGTGCGTTTGTCGGCCTTGTCGAGCCTCTTCCAGGACTTGATCTCGCGCTTGCTGCGGCCGCAGCCAAGGCAGATGTCATCGGTGAATTTGCAGACACTGATGCAGGGGTCTTGGGTTGAGCTCATCAAATACTCCAATCCACACAACCCCCTGTAGGAGCCGGCTTGCTGGCGATGGCGTCCCGACAGCCAACACATGTGTTGAATGTGACGCCGCCATCGCCAGCAAGCCGGCGCCTACAGGGGATCGCAGTGTCCACAGAATGTGCGATCAGTCTTCGAATTCGCGGCGTTCGGCCTCGATCGCTTCGGCAAGTGCCTTGGCTTCGGCCTCTTCGTCGGTCAATTCAGGCTCGGGGTTGTGTGGCTCCAGAGCGGCGACAGCGGCCAGGAGTTTCTCCCGCGCCTCGGCGACGCCAAGCACATCATCCTCAAGCTCTTCTTCGACTGGGGCTTCTGGCTCGACATGAGGTTCAACTTCGATTTCCGGTTCCGGCAGCTCCAGCACCTCTTCGGACTCCGTCACCGCGCTATCGCGCAGAATGTCATCGAAGTCGGTCTTCAGCCCCTCCTCCATCGTGTCCAGTTCCAGCAACAGCGTATGGAAACTGGTTTCTTCCTTCGGCTCTTCCGGCTCGGCGCTGGCATCCGCCAGTTCTTGCAAGCCGGCCGGCACCGGCGCGTCGTCGAAGTCGAGCACCGGGTCAGGCTCCAGCTCACGCAGCTCGGCGAGCGGCGGCAAATCGTCGAGGTTTTTCAGGTTGAAGTGATCGAGAAACGCCTTGGTCGTCGCAAACATCGCCGGCTTACCCGGCACATCACGGTAACCAACGATGCGAATCCACTCACGCTCAAGCAGTGTCTTGACGATGTGACTGTTCACCGCCACGCCGCGCACATCTTCGATCTCGCCCCGGGTGATCGGCTGGCGATAGGCGATCAGTGCCATGGTTTCGAGCATGGCACGGGAATAACGCTGCGGGCGCTCTTCCCACAAACGTCCTACCCACGGCGAGAACTTTTCGCGGATCTGCAGGCGATACCCAGAGGCGACTTCCTTCAGCTCGAAGGCACGACCGTCGCAGGACTTGGCGAGAATCGTCAGGGCTTTCTTGAAGACTGGCGGCTCGGGGCGCTCGCCCTCTTCGAAGAGTTCGAACAGGCGTTCAAGCGATTGCGGTTTTCCCGAGGCCAACAGAAAGGCTTCAAGCAGTGGCGCCAGCTCGCGGGGTTCAGTCAGGTTCATGATTCAACTCGTTATTCGGCTCTGGCTCGCACGTGGATCGCCGCGAACGGCTCATTCTGCACCAGCTCGACCAAAGATTCCTTGACCAGTTCGAGGATCGCCATAAAGGTCACCACGACACCCAGACGCCCTTCTTCGGCCGTGAACAGTTCGACGAACGGCACGAAACCGCCGCCCTTGAGCCGTTCCAGCACGTCACTCATACGCTCGCGGGTGGACAGAGCCTCGCGGCTGACCTGGTGACTTTCGAACATATCGCCACGGCGCAGCACCTCGGCCATGGACATCAACAACTCTTCCAGGCTCACGTCCGGCAGCAGCTTGCGCGCCCGCGCTTCCGGGGCATCGAGCTTGGGCACTACCACGTCACGGCCAACGCGGCTCAGGCCATCGATGCCTTCGGCCGCCGCCTTGAAGCGTTCGTATTCCTGCAGACGGCGGATCAACTCGGCGCGCGGGTCGTCTTCTTCGTCTTCGATGGTTTCGGCGCGGGGCAACAGCATTCGCGACTTGATCTCGGCCAGCATCGCGGCCATCACCAGATACTCGGCGGCCAGTTCCAGGCGCACCGACTGCATCAACTCCACATACCCCATGTACTGGCGGGTGATTTCCGCCACCGGGATGTCGAGGATGTTGATGTTCTGTTTGCGGATCAGGTACAGCAGCAGGTCGAGCGGGCCTTCGAAAGCCTCGAGAAACACTTCGAGCGCATCCGGCGGAATGTACAGGTCCAGCGGCATTTCCAGAACCGCCTGGCCATAGACCATGGCGAAAGGCAGCTCTTGCTGGGCGCCGGCCTGACTGTCGACAACGGGTTCTACTGCAGACATCTATGCCTCGGCCATGAACGGCGTCGGGTCGCCGCAACCAACGCGGATCACTTCCGGCTCGCCGTCGGCGAGGTTGATCACGGTGGACGCCTTGATGCCGCCGAAACCGCCGTCGATGATCAGGTCGACCTGATGCTCGAGCAACTGGCGCATTTCGTACGGGTCGGTCAGCGGATCGGTGTCGCCGGGCATGATCAGCGTCACGCTCATCAGCGGCTCGCCGAGTTCTTCCAGCAGCGCCAGGGCTATCGGATGGCTGGGCACGCGCAGGCCGATGGTGCGCTTTTTCGGGTGCAACAACAGCCGCGGGACTTCACGGGTGGCGTTGAGAATGAAGGTGTAAGGCCCCGGCAAGTGAGCTTTAAGCAGGCGGAAGGTACCGGTGTCGATCTTGGCAAACAGCCCCAGTTGCGACAGGTCGCTGCAAATCAGCGCGAAGTTGTGCTTCTCATCCAGTTGACGCAACCGGCGCACACGCTCCACGGCATTCTTGTCGCCGATCTGGCAACCAATGGCGTAGGACGAGTCTGTGGGATAAATCACCACCCCGCCGCTGCGAATGATCTCGACAGCCTGTTTGATCAGGCGCGCTTGCGGGTTTTCCGGATGAATCTGGAAAAATTGACTCACATTCTCTACCTGTTCAGACGGCGGCAATAATTGGGTCATGTTTGAATCGACACCACAGTGGTGGCAGATCCTCCGGGAGCGGGCGGTATTCACCGATCTCGGACCAGCCTCCAGGGCCATGAAAATCACTGCCGGCGCTGACCAGCAGACCGAACTCGCGGGCAAGAATCGCGAGGCTGCCCACCTGCTCGGCGGGCTGATGGCCATTGACCACTTCGATCGCATGGCCGCCTGCTTGAATATAGTCGGCAATCAGGCGGCGACGCTTGCTGCGAGTGAATTCGTAGTGCCAGGGATGCGCCAGGCTCACCCAGGCTTTGGCCGCACGCAGGGTTTCGACGGTTTCTTCCAGGGTCGGCCAGTGTTGCTTGACGTCCCCCAGCTTGCCGGCGCCCAGCCATTTACGGAACGCTTCGGCGCGATCCTTGACGAAACCTTCGCGCACCATCCAGTCGGCGAAGTGCGGACGGGCCGGCGCGTTGCCGCTGTCGCCCAGTTCCTGCTGAATGGCCCGAGCACCTTCCAGCGCGCCCGGCATGCCCTTCAACGCCAACTTGCGGCTTATTTCTTCGGACCGTAACCAGCGGCCATCGTGCAATCTGGCGATGGCATCGACCAACGGCGTTGCGTTTTCATCAAATCCGTAACCCAACACATGGATGGTCGCGCCACCCCAGGTGCAGGATAATTCGACGCCATTGACCAGTTGCATCCCCAGCGCGGTCGCGGCACCGCGGGCCTCGTCGAGACCTTCGAGGGTGTCGTGATCGGTCAAGGCCAGGACTCGCACGCCTTTCTCGAACGCACGCGCCACCAGGACAGCAGGCGCGAGAGCGCCATCGGAGGCAGTGCTATGGCAGTGCAAATCAACATTCACGGGGATGTGTAACCTCAAATCAGCTGGCGCTATCGTGCGCCCATATGTTTGTTATTATGCCGCCACATCCTGCTTCTGGCTGCCACTGTGAAACAATTCATCGATTTCATCCCGCTCCTGCTGTTTTTCATTGTGTTCAAGATCGACCCACGGGTCGTTGACATTGGCGGTCATCAACTGACTGTCGGTGGCATCTACAGCGCCACCGCAATGCTGATCATCAGCTCCCTGGTCGTCTACGGCACGCTTTTCATCAAGCAGCGCAAGCTGGAAAAGAGCCAATGGCTGACCCTCATCGCCTGCCTGGTCTTCGGCAGCCTGACCCTGGCGTTCCACAGCGAGACCTTCCTGAAATGGAAAGCCCCGGTGGTCAACTGGCTGTTTGCGCTGGCGTTCATCGGCAGTCACTTCATCGGTGACCAGCTGCTGATCAAGCGCATCATGGGCCACGCACTGACCCTGCCGGACCTGGTCTGGACGCGCCTGAACATCGCCTGGATCGCCTTCTTCCTGTTTTGCGGTGCCGCCAACCTGTTCGTCGCGTTCACGTTCCAGGAATACTGGGTCGACTTCAAAGTCTTCGGCAGCCTGGGCATGACGCTGCTGTTCCTGGTCGCCCAGGGTATTTATCTGTCCCGTCACCTGCACGACGCCGATACCACCACGCCAAAAACCGAGGACTGACATGCTTTACGCAATCGTTGCCACAGACGTCGCCAACTCCCTGGAAGCCCGCCTGGCCGCGCGGCCTGCACACCTTGAGCGCCTGCAAGTGCTCAAGGGCGAAGGTCGTATCGTACTGGCCGGCCCAAACCCGGCGGTCGACAGCAATGACCCGGGTGCTGCGGGTTTCACCGGCAGCCTGATCGTCGCCGAATTCGATTCCCTGAGCGCCGCCCAGGCCTGGGCCGACGCTGATCCGTACATCGCCGCAGGCGTCTACGCCAACGTTTCGGTCAAGCCGTTCAAGCAAGTCCTGCCTTAGTGCCCGCTCCTCGCCATAGCGGGCTATGACTCGTCGCGGCGCCTTGCCTGACGACAACCGCCACTCGTCAAAAGAAGTACGTATTGACGAAACAGGGCACTTCCCTTCCCACGCGATGAACCTTCTTGGTTCATCGCGCTCTCAATCGCTCATTATTCTCGTTTGCCTGCCGACAACCTGCCCAATAATCGATTGGAATCAGGAGCTCCGATGCGCAAAGGTCCGTTGTGTCTGATGTTGGTCACGTTGTCGATCGTGGCGCCTGCCCACGGTGAAGAAAGCGCAACGCCGCTGTCCTTGAGCGCCGGCAGCCAGATCACCGAGTTGCAGCAGCGCTTGAAGGTGAGCGAACAGCAACGAGAAGAACTGAGCAAACAACTGCAAAATGCCGATGCCGAACGTGAAAGCGCTCAGCTGAGCCGGTTGCGCCAGGAGAACCAGCGTCTGAAGCTGCAACTCAAGGAAGCCCAGGCCAGCAGTCCGCTGCCGCGTTTTCTCACAGACCAGCAGCAATGGTTCGTGATCGGCGCGGGAGTAGCGCTATTGGCCCTGCTCTGCGGTATCTTCGCCAGTGGTGCAAGTCGAAAACGTCGACAATGGCTAAATTGAGTGAGTCATGAGCGAGCTGTTATTAATTGATGATGATCAGGAGCTGTGCGAGCTGCTGATCAGTTGGCTGAGCCAGGAAGGCTTCCAGGTCCGTGCCTGCCACGACGGCCAGAGCGCCCGTCGCGCGTTGGCCGAAACCTCTCCGGCCGCCGTGGTGCTGGACGTGATGCTGCCGGACGGCAGCGGTCTTGAACTGCTCAAGCAATTGCGCAGCGATCACCCGGACTTGCCGGTGCTGATGCTCTCGGCCCGCGGCGAGCCGCTGGACCGCATCCTCGGCCTGGAACTGGGCGCCGACGATTACCTGGCCAAACCGTGCGACCCGCGGGAACTGACCGCCCGCCTGCGCGCTGTCTTGCGCCGCAGTCATCCGGCCGCGGTGTCCAGCCAGCTCGAACTGGGCGACCTGTGTTTCAGCCCGGTGCGCGGCGTGGTCAGCATCGACGAACAGGAATTTACCCTCACCGTGTCCGAAAGCCGCTTGCTCGAAGCCTTGCTCAAGCAACCTGGCGAACCGCTGGACAAACAGGAACTGGCGCAAATAGCCCTCGGCCGCAAACTGACCCTGTACGACCGCAGCCTGGACATGCACGTCAGCAACCTGCGCAAAAAGATCGGCCCCCACCCCGACGGCCGTCCGCGCATCGTCGCCCTGCGCAGCCGCGGTTATTACTACAGCCTCTGACCGCGTCGTCAGGATCGCCAGCAAGCCGGCTCCTACAAGACACGACACCGAACCTGTAGGAGCCGGCTTGCTGGCGATAGCGGCCCGAAGGACAGCACAAGGCTCAAATCCTTCACCAGGAGGCTCCTACACCCCCTGGGTTTGTCAGGAAGGTCGAAACGCTTCTTTACCCAAGCTTTACGCTTCGCTGACCGCCGCTGACCTTGATCTCCGTAATCTGAACTCATCCGGAACGTACCGGGAACGAGACAAGGAGATTCACCATGCGCAAGACTCTTATCGCTCTGATGTTCGCTGCCGCCCTGCCGACCGTTGCCATGGCCATGCCTGAAGGTGCCGGCCCGATGGGTCCGATGGACGGCTCGCGCCACGGTGGTCAAATGCACGGCATGCACGGCAAAGGCCCGTACAGCCAACTGGACCTTAGCCGCGAACAGCGCGAGCAGATCCGCAAGATCATGGGCGAGCAGATGCACCAGCGTAAGCAAGTGGTCGACAAGTACCTGGAAAAACTCTCGCCAGCGGACCAGAAAGCCATGAAGGATGAAATGGCCGCCAACCACAAGAAAGCCGAGGCCGATGTACGCGCCCTGCTGAAACCGGATCAACAGAAGCAATTCGACGAGATCCAGAAAAAACAGGCTGAGCGCCGTGCCGAATGGGCCGAGTTCAAGGCCTGGAAAGCGCAACAACCGCAAAAAGCGCAATAATGCGCTGACCCTGGACCCAACGGCTAACCACCGTTGGGTCTGGAAACTGTAGGAGCGAGCTTGCTCGCGAAAAACGTCAACGATAACGCGCACATCAGACAGCACGCGTCGTCCATGCGTTTTTCGCGAGCAAGCTCGCTCCTACATTAGGATCTGTGTTTGTTTGAGGATTTTCTGTGCGCTCATTGTTCTGGCGTATCCTGGCCAGCTTCTGGCTGGCCATCGCTCTGGTTGCGGGGCTTTCCATTCTGCTCGGGCACATGCTCAACCAGGATGCGTGGATTCTCAGCCGCCACCCGGGCCTCAACACCCTCGCCGAACAATGGACGCAAACCTACGAAGCACAAGGCGAAGAAGCCGCCCAGGACATTCTGGAACAGCGCAAACGCCAGTATCACATCGACGTTCAGGTGCTTAACGAGAGCGGTGACCCCGTCGTCCGCGGCACCTTCCCTCGTCGCGCAGCGGCCTTCGAAGCGCGACAGAACAACGATGATCGACGCCTGCCGTGGCGTCGTCTGACCGATGAATACACCAGCGCCAAAACGGGCGACACCTACCTGCTGATCTACCGCATTCCGCACCCGGAACTGGACGCGTGGCACCGCGAAAGCCTGCTCTGGCCCTTGAGTGCGCTGGGTATCGCGCTGGTGGTGCTGACCCTGTTCAGCCTGTTCGTGACCCTGTCCATTACCCGCCCGCTCAGCCGCCTGCGCGGCGCGGTGCATGATCTGGGGCAAACCACGTACCAGCAGAACAGCCTGGTGAAACTGGCCAACCGTCGCGACGAGTTCGGCGTGCTGGCCAACGACTTCAACCGCATGGGCGCACGCCTGCAGAGCCTGATCGGCAGTCAGCGGCAACTGCTGCGCGATGTGTCCCACGAATTGCGTTCGCCTCTCGCCAGGCTGCGCATTGCGCTGGCACTGGCGGAACGGGCCAGCCCCGAAGAGCGGGAAAAACTCTCGCCGCGCCTGACCCGCGAGTGCGACCGGCTCGAAGCGCTGATCAGCGAGATCCTGGTGCTGGCGCGGGTCGATGCCGACAACGCCAGTGCTGAAGACGTCGATCTGAATGCACTGCTCAACACGCTGCAAAAGGATGCGCAGTTGAGTTCGCCAGAGCAGAACGTTCGCCTCGACGCCGAACCGCAATTGAACCTGAAAGGCTGGCCGACGATGATTGAGCGCGCCGTGGATAACCTGCTGCGCAACGCTCAGCGCTTTAACCCGGTGGGTCAGTCGATCGAGATGCAGGCGGTGCGCCAGGGTGAGCGGATTGTGGTCAGCGTCAGGGATCATGGGCCCGGTGTCGACGCCGAGCATTTGAATCAGCTGGGCGAGCCGTTCTATCGAGCACCGGGGCAAACGGCGGCGGGGCATGGTCTGGGATTGGCGATTGCGCGCCGGGCGGCGGAGCGGCATGGCGGAAGTCTGGTTCTGGCCAATCATCCGGAGGGCGGATTCATCGCCAGCCTTGAATTGCCGTTGGTGCCCGGAATCATCGCCCAACCGTAATCACCTGTGGGAGCGGGCTTGCTCGCTCCCACATTTGATCCGTGGTGTCAGGCCTTGCCGGGCCAGGCGCTGACGAACTCGGTGAGGTCTGCTTTTTCCGCAACACGCGGCTCTTTCTGCGGCGTTCCCAGGTAAAGAAACGCAATCACCTCTTCCCCCTCCGCCAGACCCAACCCTTTGGCCACATGCGCCGAATAAGCCAGATCACCGGTGCGCCACACCGCACCAATGCCTTGCGCATACGCCGCCAGCAAAATCCCGTGCGCCGCGCAACCAGCCGCCAGCAGTTGCTCGGACTTCGGGTATTTGACGTGATCCTGCAAACGCGCGATCACCACGACCACCAGCGGTGCACGCAGCGGGCCGTTGCGCGCTTTATCCAGCGCGGCTTCGGACACATCGCTGTCCTGCAGTTTCGCAGCTTCGGCCAACAACTCGCCCATCTGCTCACGCGCTGCGCCTTCGACGGTCAGGAAGCGCCAAGGCTGCAAGTGGCCGTGGTCCGGCGCACGCATCGCGGCGGCAAACAGCACTTCGCGCTGCTCGGCGGTGGGGGCCGGGTCGACCAGTCGTGGAACGGAAACACGGTTGAGCAAAGCGTCGAGAGCCTGCATCGGCCACCTCCTGAAAAAAATGTCTGGCTATTCTAGCTGCAAGTGCCACGGGGATGCCGGTTTACATGCCCTGCCCCACGGGTAGAATGGCGCCCTTCCTACTTTCAGCCCGAGCGGACTTCATGGCGTTGCCGACCTTACGTCTCATTGGTTTCATCATCGGCCTCTTCCTGATCACGCTGGCGATCGCCATGGTCGTGCCCATGGCCACCCTGGTGGTTTTCGAGCGCACCGGCGACCTGCCGTCGTTCCTCTGGGCCAGCATGATCACCTTTCTCGCCGGCCTCGCGCTGGTCATTCCCGGTCGTCCCGAGCACGTGCACCTGCGTCCGCGAGACATGTACCTGCTGACCGTCAGCAGCTGGCTGGTGGTGTGCATCTTCGCCGCGCTGCCGTTCCTGCTGACCCAGCACATCAGCTACACCGACTCGTTCTTCGAAAGCATGTCCGGCATCACCGCCACCGGGGCGACGGTGCTCAATCGTCTGGATGACATGTCTCCCGGCATCCTGATGTGGCGCTCGCTGCTGCACTGGATCGGCGGCATCGGCTTCATCGGCATGGCAGTCGCGATTCTGCCATTGCTGCGCATTGGTGGCATGCGGCTGTTTCAGACCGAGTCGTCGGACCGTTCCGAAAAAGTCATGCCCCGTTCGCACATGGTGGCGCGGTTGATCGTCGCGGCCTACGTCGGCATCACCATTATCGGCAGCCTGGCGTTCTGGTGGGCCGGGATGAGCCCGTTCGACGCGATCAACCACGCGATGTCGGCGATTTCCACCGGCGGCTTCTCCACGTCCGACCAATCCCTGGCCAAGTGGACGCAACCGGCGGTGCACTGGGTGGCGATCGTCATCATGATTCTCGGCAGCCTGCCGTTCACCCTGTACGTGGCGACCTTGCGCGGCAACCGTCGGGCCCTGATCAAGGATCAGCAGGTGCAAGGTTTGCTCGGCATGCTGCTGGTGACGTGGCTGGTGCTCGGCACCTGGTATTGGTGGACCACCCAGCTGCATTGGCTGGACGCGTTGCGGCATGTGGCGCTGAACGTGACGTCGGTGGTAACGACCACCGGTTTCGCACTAGGGGACTACAGCCTCTGGGGCAATTTCTCGCTGATGCTGTTCTTTTATCTGGGGTTTGTCGGCGGCTGCTCGGGATCGACCGCGGGCGGAATCAAGATTTTCCGCTTCCAGGTCGCCTATATCCTGCTCAAGGCCAACCTTAACCAGCTGATTCACCCACGCGCGGTGATCAAGCAGAAGTACAACGGCCACCGACTCGACGAAGAAATCGTGCGTTCGATCCTGACATTTTCGTTCTTCTTCGCCATCACCATCTGCGTGATCGCCTTGCTGCTGTCGCTGCTCGGCGTCGACTGGATGACCGCCCTGACCGGCGCGGCCAGTACCGTGTCGGGCGTCGGGCCGGGACTCGGCGAGACCATCGGCCCGGCGGGCAACTTCGCCACACTGCCGGACGCCGCCAAATGGATTCTCTCGTTCGGCATGCTGCTCGGCCGACTGGAGATCATTACGGTGTTTGTTCTGTGTATTCCGGCGTTCTGGCGTCACTGAGCCGATTCGGCGCTTCCATCAGCCGCACCCGGTACTCGCCGGGGGTGGCATCGAACCAGCGTCGGAAGGCGCGGAAAAAATTGCTGGGATCGGCGAACCCCAACAGATAGGCAATTTCCAGCAGGGTCATGGTGGGCTGCGCGAGGTATTGCTCGGCCAGTTCGCGCCGGGTGTCATCGAGCAATGTCTGAAAACTCGTGCCCTCCTCCTGCAAGCGTCGCTGCAAGGTCCGTTGCGACAAGTGCAGCGTCTGCGCCACGGTATCGCGCTTGGGTTCACCCTGGGGCAGCAGGCGGCACAACACCTGACGCGCCTTGTGGGTCACGCGGCTCTCGGAAAACCTCGCCAGGTACTCGCCGGCAAACCGGTCATGCAACAACGCCATGGCCTCGTTGGCGGTCGGCAGCGGTGCCTCCATATCGGCGCGTTCGAAGATCAGCGCGTCATAGGGCGCGTTGAACACCAGCGGCGCATGGAAGGCTTGTTTGTAAGGTTCAAGATCGACGGGCTGTTCGCCCTGCACCAGCACCTTGCGCGGCTGCAAGGTGCGCCCGGTCAGCCAGCCGCACAACGCGAGCGCGCAGGCCAGCGAGGCTTCGGCACTTTGTCGGGTCGGCGGCAGGTGGTCGCCGTGGACCGTCAGAATCAGCGCATACCCCTCATCCAGCAGACGGAAACTCAGGTCGGCGCTTTCGGCGATGATCCGCTGGTAACGCACCAGCCGCTGAAAGCCTTCGGCCAGGGTCTGGCTGGACATCAAGGCATAACCGGCCACATGAAAGGACGCCGGCCGCACCACCTTGCCCATGTTCAGGCCGATCGCCGGGTTGCCGGACAGCTCGACGGCACGCTGCCAGAGTCGTGTCATGGAATCTTGCGGGAAGCGCGCATCCGGATCGTCCAGTGACGCGTAGTCGAGCCCCAGCTGCTTGAACAGAACCCGGCAATCCAGGCCGTCCATCTCCAGTGCTTTGACAATCCCCATCGCCCAGCTTGCAGAAGTCGTTCGTTCGCTCATGGCGTTTACTTAAATGGTGAGCCGCATGCTACGGCCAATTTCCGAAGGATACTAAAGTGGCGCCCATTGTCACTGGCTGATGCCAATGATCACTCTAGACTCAAATAAGCTACCCGCAGAACAACTTGCAATCAGGACAATAACCACAGAGATCGCAGTCGTGGAAAACTTCAAACGATTCAATAGCTTCGCCGAGTTTTACCCGTATTACCTGAGTGAACACAGCAACAGTACATGTCGGCGATTGCACTTCATCGGCACGACGCTGGTCATTTTCATTCTGGCCCTGAGCATCGGCAAAGGAGCCTGGCTATGGCTGCTGGCCCTTCCGCTGGCCGGTTACAGCTTCGCCTGGGTCGGGCATTTCTTCTTTGAAAAGAACCGTCCTGCGACTTTTCAACATCCGCTTTACAGCCTGCTCGGCGATTTCGTCATGTACCGCGACATGATTCTGGGCCGAGTGCCGTTCTAGGCCCGATTGGCCAGCAATGCGTCCTGCGCAGTCAGTGCGCTGATGGTCACAGGTCCTACACTGAAAAAATCCCTTTCGACAAGAACAAGAGGATAGCCGATGAATGCCAATGCCCGTTTCACCCACATGCAGGACGGCACACAGGAAGACTGGGCGATCATCGCCGCGGACTTCAGTGCCTATGCGAGACAATTGCCGACACGGATTGTGGCGCACCTGAAACTGCTGGAGGGTGATTTTGGCGGCTTCCCGGTGGATCGCCTGACCCATTCCCTGCAAACCGCCAGTCGTGCCTGGCGCGATGGCCGCGACGAAGAATACGTGGTGTGCGCCCTGCTTCACGACATCGGCGACACGTTAGGTTCCTACAACCATCCAGACATTGCGGCGGCGATCCTCAAACCCTTCGTCAGCGCCGAGAATCTGTGGATGGTGGAGAAACACGGGATTTTCCAGGGGTATTACTTTTTCCATCACTTGGGCATGGATCGGCATTTGCGCGAGCAGTTCAGCGATCATCCGCAGTATCAGGCGACCATCGAGTTCTGCGCGAAGTACGATGCGGCGGCGTTTGATCCGGCTTACGAGACGCTACCACTGAGTTTCTTCGAGCCGATGATGGAGCGGTTGTTCGCTCATCCCAAGCATTCGATTTACAAGGCGGCGATGGAAGAGCACGCGCCGGCCTGACAGATCGCAGGGGATCGCTTCGCGGTCCATTCGCGAGCAAGCCCGCTCCCACATTCGACCGAGTCGTCCTTGAGAACACGGTCGAATGTGGGAGCGGGCTTGCTCGCGAAGAGGCCGGCTCGCACACCCAAAATGTTATGCGGGTTCTGCGATTTTAATGGCCTTCAACTCCGCCTCCCGCGCCTGCGCATCCGCCAACCGGTACAACTCGATCGAACCATCCCAATGCTCGATCAGCGCCGTACACGACTCCACCCAATCCCCGCAATTGAGGTAGTCCACCTCACCAACCTTACGGATTTCGGCATGGTGAATGTGCCCGCACACCACCCCGTGCAATTCGCGTTTGACGCATTCGTGGGCGATGGCTTCTTCGAAGTCGCTGATGAAGCTGACGGCGGTTTTCACCTTGTGTTTGAGGTACGCCGACAACGACCAGTAACCGTAGCCATAACGGGCACGCCAGTGGTTGAGCCAACGGTTGAGGGTCAGGGTGAATTCGTAGGCCGAGTCGCCGAGAAAGGCCAGCCAGCGGTGATAACGGGTGATCACGTCAAACTGGTCACCATGGATCACCAGCAAATGGCGACCATCGGCGGTCACGTGCACCGCTTCATCCACCAATTGAATATTGCCCAGAATCAGCTTTGAGTAACGACGCAGGAATTCGTCGTGGTTGCCGGTGACATAAATCACCTCGGTGCCGCGCTTGCTCATGGTCAACAGGCGACGAATCACGTTGGTGTGCGCCTGAGGCCAGTACATGCCGCTGCGCAGTTTCCAGCCATCGATGATGTCGCCGACCAGGTAGATCTTGTCCGCATGGTAGCCCTTGAGAAACTGCGACAAGTGCTCGGCCTGGCAATCCCGGGTGCCCAGATGCACATCGGAAATCCACAAGGTCCGCACACGTTGTTTACGACTGGGTTTGGCGAGCTCGGCGCTGGTCATGGGCAACCCTCTGCGATTGTTTTTGCAAGCTTGCGCCGGTGGGGTTAATTGCCCATGACAGTGACAAGTCAGTCCTGTGACAGCGCGCGGGAACGACCTCGGTGTAGACTGGCAGCCTTACTCGGGAGACCTGCGATGAGACCGATCCTCACGCTGCGCCAATACACTCACGACCTGATCGTCCACAGTCACGACCACGCGCAACTGGTGTTCGGTCTCTCGGGCGCGCTGGATTTCGAGGTCGACGGGCGTGGCAGTCAGGTGGTCCAGCAGAGTTTCGTGGTGGTCCCGTCCGGTTTCCATCATGCCTGTGGCAGCGCCAATGGCAGCCGCTGCCTGGTGTTGGACGTGCCAAGTGATCAATGGGTGGCGCAGTCGCTTGGCGAGCACGCCGATGCCAGCCGCCGTTTACTCGACAACGCCGGACGACTGCCGCTGGACGCCGGGCAAAGCCAATTGGTGAACTGGCTGGCGGGCAGTCAGGTCAGCGACCCGCTGATCGCGCAACAAGGCGCGGTGCTGTTGCTGGCCAGCCTCAACAACGCCAGGCCGCAAGTGATGGGCGGCCGGCGCCTGCCCTACGCTGCGTTGAATGCGCACATCGATCAGCACGCGGCCTACCCGCTGCAAGTCGCCGATCTGGCGCGCATCGCCGGGTTGTCCAGCGCTCGGCTGCATGCGCGGTTTGTCGCTGAATGCGGACAGACGCCGATGGACTACATTCGCAGTCGTCGTTTGCACATGGCCGTGAGTCTGTTGCGGGATTCGGCGTTGCCCGTTGGCGAAATTGCCAGTCGGGTTGGCTACAGCTCGCAAAGTGCGTTTTCAGCGGCGGTGTTGCGGGAGTTTGGCGCCTCCCCCGGAAAATTGCGGCGCGAGGCTGGCGACAAATGATGCGAGCCTGACGACAGACATAACTGTTCTCATGCGGTTCAATGCAGGCGCTGCCGAAGGCTGCGATCTTTGGATCTGATCCCCGAAAAGCAAGATCAAAAGATCGCAGCCTTCGGCAGCGCCTACACCTCTGTTCGTTTGCTGTTAAGGATCGCAATGACTCCCCGTACCGCCCTCGGCGCTCTGCATATCGGTGCATTGATGTTTGGCCTGACCGGTGTGTTCGGCAAACTCGCCGCCGCCTCCCCTGCCGTCATCGTCTTCGGTCGCGCTGCCTTTGCTGTGCTCGCCCTGGCCGTTTTCGCACGGTTCGCCAGCCAGACGCGCTGGCAGAAACTGCAAGCCGTGGACGGGCGCCGCCTGCTGCTCAGCGGTTTGCTGCTGGCCGGGCACTGGGTGAGTTTTTTCATTGCGGTAAAGGTCGCGGGCGTAGCGATCGCGACCCTGGGTTTCGCCAGTTTCCCGGCCTTCACCGTGATCCTGGAAGGGTTGATTTTCCGTGAGCGGATTCGCGCCAATGAAATCCTGCTGGTGGTGCTGGTGAGTGTCGGGCTGGTGCTGGTCACGCCTGATTTCGATCTGGCCAGCGGCGCCACCACCGGCTTGTTGTGGGCGGTGGGCTCCGGGTTGCTGTTTGCATTACTGTCCCTGACCAACCGCGCCAGTTCCGCAAGAATCCCGCCGGTACAGGCTGCGCTGTGCCAGAACGTGGTGGTCGCGTTGTGTTTGCTGCCGGTGGCGGCGCCGCAGTTGAGCGAAGTCCGCGCCATTGACTGGCTGTGGATCGCCTTGCTCGGGGTGTTCTGCACCGGCGTCGCTCACAGCCTGTTCGTCGCCAGCCTCGCGGTAATCAAGGCGCGCACCGCCGCCGTGGTGTTTGCGCTGGAGCCGGTGTACGGCATCACCATGGCGTGGCTGCTGTTCAATGAAAACCCGACGCTGCGCATGCTGATTGGCGGCGCCTTGATCATCGTGGCGATTGTGGTCTCCAGCAGGCTCTCGGGCGGTTCAAGCAAGAAAACGGTCGCTGCCGAAGCGGCATCTCACTGAGTGCGGTCGTTGTGTCCGAGGTCGCGGTCCGGATCGATCTGATCGCGGACCCGCTGTTTGAGCACCTTGGCCTCCGGAAAACCGCCGTCCGCCTTGCGTTCCCAGATCTGCACATCGTCACAGAAAATGTGAAACACACCACCGGTGCCAGGCACCAGCGACACCTTGCCCAGGTCATCGCCAAAGGTACTGAGCAGTTCTTGCGCCAACCACGCGGCGCGCAACAGCCATTGGCATTGCGTGCAGTAGGTGATGACGATTTCGGGTTTGTGCGCGGTCATGACGAGGGAACTCCTGAACCAGAGGGCGCCGCCATGATAGAGGCTCAGCGAATACCGGCCAACAGCGTCCGCGCGGTTTGTTTAAGGGGTTCATCGCCGTCCTTGAGCAACTCGTTCAGCAGTTCGATGGCGCTGTCCAGGTCGCCGTCATCGATGCAGTTCTGGGCCTGTTCCAGTTTGCCTGCATTGTCCGGCACGGCGGGTTCCAGGCTCAGCGCTTCAAGCTCGAATGACGAGTCCTTGAATTCGTCGAGGAAATCGTCGTCCAGAGCCTGAGCGTCAGGCTCGGCGACCCACTCAAGCTCGGGTTCGCCCAACGTGGTTTCTTCAGGCATCTCGAACACATCGGGCATCACGTGCAGGTTCGAGGTGAATGCGGGTTCCACGACCTCGGGTGGTTTGTCCGTGGGTTTAGTGCTATCGAAGGGACTGATCAGATCCCAGCTCGACTCCATCGACAGGTCATCCAGGTTCAACTGGAACTCATCGCCGGGCACTGCTTCGGATTGAACGGGTGTTGCGATCACTGCCGCCGCAGCCACTGGCACCACACTGTCCAGTTTCGGGTAGCGGGCCCGAATGTCCTGAAGTTGCCGAGTATCAAATCCGGCCTCTCGCAGGCTGTTTTCCTGAGCGTCATAGGCTGGCCCGTCACCTTGCTTGCCGAGGACTTCCAGCAACTGTACGGCCAGATCCGTGCGATGTGGCTCCTTCGCCAGGGCATCACGCAACAAACCCGCAGCTTCGGAAAAACGGCCATAGGCCAGGTAGATGCCCACGCCTTCCAGCACATCCCCTGACGGCGTCTCGTCATGTTGATCGGGCCCGGGATTCAGCGGTGCGGGCTTCGCCAACGGCTCCGCGGTTTGATCAAGCACCGGCTCGTGTCGCGACGGTAGAACGGGAGGATCGGCAGCCAGAATCTGAACCTGCTGTCGTTGGCGGCGAACAAACAGGCCCAGCAACAGCAAGGCCAACAACGTCAGCAACCCGATGATCATCGGCCAATTGAACGTCTCGGGTTCTTGTACCGCGACCGGTGCTGGCGCAACAACTTCCGGTAAAACCGGGGGCACCTGGACCTCCGCCAATTGCGTTTGCAGTTCGGTGATCTGTTTTTTCTGGCTGGCGATCTGTTCGTCCTGGCCCTGAAGTTTCGCGTTCAGCTCATCGATGTTTTTTTGCAGTTGCTGGTTCTGCAACACGCTGGCGGCCAGTTGCTCGGCGACGGGATCAATGACGGGGGCGGCGGACGGTTCAACTTTAGGGGCCGTTTTTTTGGCCTGAGTGGGCGGCGCAATGGCCGGTTTGACACTCGGGTAGGGAGAGTTCGGTGAGCGGGTGACTGGTTCGTCGGCCACCGGCACGATCCCCGGCGTGCCCGGCGGATCGATCAGCACGGTGTACTCGCGTAGAACGCGCCCGTTGGGCTGATTGAGCTGCACGAGGAAATTCAGAAAAGGTTCGTTGACCACTTTATTGGAGCTCACCCGGATCAGGCTGCGGTTGCCCCGCAGGATGGGCGTGAACTTCAGGTCATTGAGAAAGAACACCCGCTCGACACCGGCGCGACTGAATTCGTCTGCGGTCGCCAGACTGACGGACAAGTCGCCCTCCTCCAGACCGGCAGCATCCACCAGATCGATGTCGGCACGCAGCGGTTGATTCAGCGCCGAATGCACGGTGATTTCACCCAGGCCCAACGCGGGCGCCAATGCCGAGTAAGTTACAGCCCCACCGGCCAGAACCAGCCTGGCGCACCAACGCAGTACAACGTGCCAACTCTCGAGCATGAGCATCCCTTAGATAACCAGAACCAACCGGTGCGTGTTCGCACATCCGGTACGAACACGATATTGCCTAGTAGTTCTTTATAGTCCGCCCAACGGGGTATCTCAAAAAGCTGACACCCGGTTCTGCTTCAGGATTTTTCCAGGTTGGCCAGAATGTGCCCGTGAACACGCATGCAGACCTTCAAATCGGCCTCATCGACGCCTTCAAACAGCTCGTGGCGCAGTTGAGTGGCAATGGTTTCAATTTGTTCGATCAGGGGACGGGCCGGTGCACAGAGGACGATTTTTTTCGCCCGGCGGTCTTCCACCACGGCCTGACGCTGAACGAGGCCCTGAGTTTCCAGACTGTCGAGCAGCCTGGCCAGGGTCGGCCCTTCGACGCCGACGCTTTGTGCCAGTTCGCGCTGGGTCGGCGCCTCCTCGAAACGCGCCAGGTGCAGCAGCACCAGCCAGCGCGCCTGGGACAAACCCAGGCCGGCCAGACGGCGGTCCAGTTCGGCACGCCAGCCGCGCGACATCTGGGCCAGTTGCATGCCAAATCGGTGTTGATCGGTTAACGGCATAAAACACTCATGGTTAGACTGAAATAGAGAAAAACTAATTATTAGTCAGCTAAGCATGACCCTTGGCTTGAGGCAAGGCTTGCTCTGTACTGAATCGTTACATCAATACAGCCCTGTCCGAAATTTGAAACTCAGACCTCGAATTCCGATTGCAGCGCGGCTCGAACACAGTACAAAACACCTTCCGGCACGCGACCGGCGAACAGCGCAGCAATCTCCGCCACCGGCGGCAATTCGCCCTCGCCGTCGAGAAACGCATCCTGGACTTCGCCCATCAAGTCTTCGGGCAGGTCCAGCGCCTGTTCCAGCGACAACTGCTGCTTGCCGATTGCCTCGGCGAGCATGGTGTAGACATTCTTTTCCGAGCACTGCAATTGACCGGCGATTTGTAACGGCGTCATGCCGGCCCGAGCGAGGCTTATCAGCTCGTGGCGCACGTCGGCCACCACTTTCGGCGCCTCGACCTGGCCGCCGAGCACTTCGAGGAAGGCCTCGCCGTAACGTTCCAGTTTGCGTGCGCCGACACCGCTGACCGTGGCCATTTCCGCCAGCGAGGTCGGTTGGCTGCGGAGCATTTCCAGCAACGTCGAGTCGGGGAAGATGACGTAAGGCGGCACACCGTGCTCTTCGGCGAGCTTGCGACGCAAGGCGCGCAAGCCTTCCCACTGTTCGCGTTCTTCGCCACGGACCAGTTGGCTCGCCTGGCTCTTGCTGCTTTTCGCGGTGGTTTGCGGTTTGAGGTCGCGACGCAGTTCCAACGTCACTTCGCCCTTGAGCAGCGGCCGGCAAGTGTCACTGAGGCGCAGACCGCCGTAACCTTCGAGATCGATGTCGGCCAGACCGCGAGCAACCAGCTGCCGGAACAGGGAGCGCCATTCGCTCTCGCCCATTGCCTTGCCGACACCGTAGACCGACAGATGCTGATGGCCGAAGCTGCGGACCTTTTCGTTGTCCTTGCCCAGCAACACGTCCACCAGATGGCCGACGCCATAGCGCTGGCCGGTGCGGTAAATCGCCGAAAGCGCCTGACGGGCCGGTTCGGTGGCGTCCCAGGTCTGCACGCCGTCGACGCAGTTGTCGCAGTGGCCGCACGGCTCGGGCATGTCTTCGTCGAAGTAGGCCAGCAACGTTTGACGCCGGCAGCGGGTCTCTTCGCAGAGCGAGAGCATCGCGTCGAGCTTGTGCTGCTCCAGACGTTTGTGGCGCTCATCGCCTTCGGAGTTCTGCAGCATCTGCTTGAGCATCACCACGTCTTGCAGGCCATAAGCCATCCAGGCATCCGCCGGCAGACCGTCACGGCCGCCGCGACCGGTTTCCTGGTAGTAAGCCTCAAGGGATTTCGGCAGATCGAGGTGCGCGACAAAGCGCACGTTGGGCTTGTCGATGCCCATGCCGAACGCCACGGTGGCGACCATGATCAGACCTTCCTCGTTAAGGAAGCGCTTCTGGTGATGGGCCCGGGTTTCGTTGGCCAGACCGGCGTGATACGGAAGCGCCGGGAAGCCCTGCTCGCTGAGGAACACCGCCACTTCGTCGACTTTCTTGCGTGACAGGCAATAGACGATGCCGGCATCGCTGCGCCGTTCGGCGAGGAACGCCAGCAACTGCTTGCGCGGCTGCTCCTTGGGCACGATCCGGTAAAAAATGTTCGGGCGGTCGAAGCTCGAGAGAAAGCGCTCGGCATTCTGCAGGTGCAGGCGATCGACGATTTCTTCCCGGGTGCGCTTGTCGGCGGTCGCGGTGAGGGCGATGCGCGGGACGTTGGGGAACAGCTCCGCCAACTGGCCCAGTTGCAGGTATTCGCGGCGGAAATCGTGACCCCATTGCGACACGCAATGCGCTTCGTCGATGGCGAACAAGGCGATTTCAAGGCTTTGCAGGAACGCCAGCATGCGCGGCTGGACCAGACGCTCAGGCGCGAGATAAAGCATCTTCACTTCACCGCGCTTGATCCGCGCAGCGAGGTCGCGTTGCTGCTCGGCACTCAGTGTGGAGTTCAACGCAGCGGCCGCGACGCCCAGTTCTTCGAGGGTCGCCACCTGGTCGTCCATCAACGCGATCAGCGGCGACACCACCACTGCCAGGCCTTCGCGCAGCAGTGCCGGCACCTGGAAGCACAGGGATTTGCCGCCACCGGTAGGCATCAGCACCAGGGCGTCGCCGCCACTGGCCACGCGCTCAATGATTGCACCCTGACGGCCACGGAAACTGTCGTAGCCGAAGATGTCCTTGAGGACGCGTTGAGCCTGTTCGAGCATAAAAACTCCAAAAATCACCGAAACATCCCTGCAAGGCTGGTTCAGGATCCGCAAGGCTGCACTGACAAATCGTAAGTGCGCATTGCATGACGCTTCACATTTCAGCCGCGACGCCAGCAGGGCATCACAAAACGCGGGAGTATACCCGAGGCCTCCCTTGCAAAGGGCGCCACTGAGAAGACACACGAGGACAAACACCGCGCAACCTGTGGGAGCGGGCTTGCTCGCGAAGGCGGAGTGTCAGTCGATATTAATGCTGCCTGACACGACGCCTTCGCGAGCAAGCCCGCTCCCACAGGGATTGTGGTGTTGCCGGTATGCAAATATCCCGCGCGGCTGGCCTGAGTGCTCAAGAAGGCCTAGAATTCCCGCATCTGTTTAATTCCCAAGGTAGCCCTTTAATGTCCTTCGCTGAGCAACTAACCCGCCTGCAAGTCTTCCTCGACGCCGATGAACTGCATGACGAGGCGCTGGACTACGTGGCCGCCCACGGCTACCTCACTGCGCTTTCGATCTGTTCCGAAGAGGTTCCGGATCGTGAATGGATCGACGCCCTCTTCGCCGAAGAGCCGCATTACGCCGACGACACCGAGCGTGAAGCGATCGAATCCACGCTGCTCGCCCTCAAGGCTCACATCGCGCGCCAGCTGGCGTCCGATGAAGAGTTCGAGCTGCCATGCGACCTGGACCTGGGCGAAGAGCCGGATGATTCCGACCTGCGCGGCTGGTGCATCGGTTTCATGGAAGGTGTGTTCCTGCGCGAAGCGGCCTGGTTCGAAACCGCCGAAGACGAAGTCAGCGAAATGCTGCTGCCGATCATGGTCGGTTCGGGTCTGTTCGACGAACAGCCTGAGTTCGAAGACATCGCCAAAGACGCCAACCTGATGGACGACATGATCGTGCAGATCCCGGAAGCCCTGACCGCGCTGTACCTGCTGTGCCAGGCGCCAGACGAAAAACCGGCGATCCTCAAGCCACGTCACCACTAAGGTTCTGCCTATGGACAACCCCATAGGCAACCGCTCCCTGATGTTGCGTTACGGGCTGCTGGTCATCGGCTGGCTGAGCGTAGCGCTGGGGGTGATCGGGATTTTCCTGCCGGTGTTGCCCACCACGCCTTTCCTGTTGCTGGCGGCGGCCTGTTTCGCCCGCAGCTCCCCGCGCTTTTATCACTGGCTGGTGGAGCACCCACGGCTGGGGCCATGGATTCGCGACTACCTCGATGGCAACGGCATTCCGCTCAAGGGCAAGGTGTACGCTATCGGGCTGATGTGGGTGAGCATTCTGTTGTCGTGCTACCTGGTGCCCTTGCCGTGGGCACGCGGTTTCATGCTGACCAGTGCGGTGCTGGTGACGATCTACATCGTTAGGCAGAAGACCTTGCATAAATCCTGAAACTCGTTTCGCTATTAATAGCGGATAAGCCCTCTTTCAACCTCCATCATCACCCCCTCCGCTCATCGGAAACCTACTCAAACCTGTTATTTCTGACAGTAGCCAACTCAACTGTTCGAGGCCTTAAATCACTCCGTCCCCTTGACCAACCGGAGTCATGATCATGGCCGTTACCCCCTCGAACAGTTCATTGCTTACGCCCGATGATACTGATGAAAATCAGTTAACGATCAGTAAAATCGTTGATCCCAACGGCGTGACCATCATTAACCGAATTACCTACCAAACATCCTTCAAGGCTAGCGGCATCAACGCCGAACGGAACAGCTTAGTGTTTATAATGTACGGTAACGAAAAGCTGGGTGAAGCGACAAGCGACAATAATGGTGATTGGGAAACGTTACTGCTCGATGCCCCGAAGTTCGATTGCTACAGCGTGTTCGCTGAAGGCAGATGGGCTGACACCCCTACATCGCCGTCCAGAAGATTTACCGTGGCAACCGACACACCGATCATCAAAGAAGTACTCAGCGACGGAAAACCGATTGCTGATGACGACACCATCAGTACGAAATCAGTCACCATTAACTGCAACGCGCCCCCGAACCAGAATGCCGAAGCGCTTAATGACGATACTTCACTCAAAACAGAACTAACCAATGCCTGCGGTTTATGCACTTTCAACCTGGAAGATCTGGACCCAGGCCCCTACAACATCACGGTGAAGGGTGCCAATGGCAAGGTGTCGACCCCTTTCAAGTTCACCGTGATTGAAGAAGGTATCGCGCCGGTAACCCTCGACAAGGTCACGACCGCTACCGGAGTAGAAGTCGATGACGGCACCACAACATCCGAGACCTCCCTGTTTGTGGAAGGCGAAGGGGAACCGGGAGCGAAGGTTGAAGTATTCAAAAATGGTGTAACGATGGATGAAGCCACCGTGGCCCCTTCAACCGGTCGCTACAGGCATCCAACAGGCGAGTTGACCGATGACACCTACATCTTCACCGTCACCGCAAAATACATAGGTGGCGGCACCGCTGGGCCGCACACGATTACAGTGGAAGCTATCAAAAAGCAGGTAACCCTCGACAAAGTCACGACCGCTAACGGAGTAGAAGTCGATGACGGCACCACAACATCCGAGACCTCCCTGTTTGTGGAAGGCGAAGGGGAACCGGGAGCGAAGGTTGAAGTATTCAAAAATGGTGTAACGATGGATGAAGCCACCGTGGCCCCTTCAACCGGTCGCTACAGGCATCCAACAGGCGAGTTGACCGATGACACCTACATCTTCACCGTCACCGCAAAATACATAGGTGGCGGCACCGCTGGGCCGCACACGATTACAGTGGAAGCGGCCACTGCGGCACCGACAGACACCCGTATTTATGATGCCGCGGGGAACGTAATTCTTGATGGAGGCGATATAAACGAGCGTTGGCTTATTGCCAGAGGTCTCCATACGCCGAACAGTACGGTCAAGATCAAGCTCAATGGTGTTATCCAAACAAAAACAGAGCCCACCAGCAATGAAGGAAAATGGGTTTCTTTCCAAAACGATCTGACAGTCGGGCAAACCTATGTAATTAGCGCCCTGACACTAGATGAAAAGGCTGAGTCCAATACATGGAGTGTCGTTGCACGGTCCCCTTCCAAAAGCTAGAAAATCAGCTACAGACAGAACGAAAAAAAACCGCTTTTACAGCGGTTTTTTTTCGTTCAAGCATTTAAAACTGATAGTTCAAGCCAAAAGTGGCAGCCACAGGCTGTTCGATATTTTTACCCTTGGCGTAATCGACACCGACATCAAGATTCAGCTTCTCGGACAACAAAACCGTCATCCCGACACCGGCTTCAAAACCGGTGCCGGCGAGGTTGTTATTGATCGAGTTTCCGTTGACCCGCACGCTGTTATCGTTGGAAGCAAATTCATGGACCATCGCCACACGTCCATATGGACGCACCCGTGTGTCGCCCAGATCGATGCTTCGACCGGCCATGACGCCCAGCTTGGTCCGCAACGAATGGGTGCGGTCACCTTCGGCTTCCATGTCATTGTCCAGGCGATAGTTCTTGCCCTGAATCACTGCCGCGGAAACCTGGGCAGATGGTTTGGCGAACCAGCCATCCCCAAGGTCAAAATTACGGCCGCCTTCTACGATCGCGCTCACCGCCGAGTTGCTGTAATCGCCTTCGGCACGCTTGCCGTCACTCATCCTGACTTTGGATTCATTGCGGAAATGGTTGAACTTCAGGGCGCCATCGACGTAGTAGCCATTGTCCGGATTCAGCCAGCCAAAATAGGGGCCAAAGTAGAAACTATTGACCTCGGCCGAGGTGCCGACAGCGAGATCCAGATCGGACTTGCTGTAACCCGCCAGCATACCGACAGTCCATCGACTGTCACCCAATCGGGTGTCGCCGCCCATGGTGAAGCCCTGCTGCTGTTGGCGATAACCCACACCTGACGAACTGCCGTCAACGATCCACTTGTTGCCATAAGGCCGTACCCACAGGCCATGAAGCTTGTCGTTCGCCTGCAACTCGCTCATGCGGTTTTCAAGCGACTTCAACTCGCCGTACGACACGGTAAGGGCCGTTTGAAACAAGGCCGCCACCGCTTGCGCGCCGGAAGTGAGCCGGGCAGTAGGGTTCAGGTAATACTCCGCTTCGCCGGAGGCATTGGTTCTTTTCTCTAAATCGTACTCAAATGTCCCTACATCGACCCGGCCTCCCAACAACGCGAAATCTGCGTTGTTGTTGGCGATCTGCACCAGCGTCAGTTGTCGAGGAGACGTCGCGTCCTTGCCCGAAGCATTGACGGCCAATTCGAAGTTGCCGTTGGCCGTATTGGCCTTCAGCAAGTCGCTTTCACCGGTCTGGAAATTGCCCTGCATACCAATGATACCGTCGCCGTCGAGCGTACCCACGTCGAGTTGACGGTTCGCACGCTGCGCGCCAGGCGTACCGAAATTGACGAGGCCGTCGTTCATCGACAAATTGTCGATGCTGTCGTTGTCGACCATGGTCAGGCTAGACTGGTTCAGCGTCAGGTTGCTGTTGTTCAAGCGACCGGTGAACGATGAGCCATTGTTCATGGAGACATTGGCGGTGGAACCATCCTCGCGCAGGATGTCCCCGACCATCGAGGCCGCGTTGAAGGAGAGGTCGACGGTGCTGTTCTCCAGGACTTGCACGTTACCTTCCAACGCACTACCACCGACATTCATCGCCGCCGTGGAGGCGCCTTTTACCTTCAACAGAATCCCATTACCCGCCCGCAGAACACTGTTGTTCTGCACCTGGATGGTCGCGCCTTGTACGCCCCCTTCCACCAGGATCGCCTCTTCGGTGCGACCTTCTATGATCGAGCCATCCACCAACAGCGTATTGGTGCCTTGGCCGTTCGCGTCATTGGTCATCCGCATGCCTGTTTTGCCGCCGCTGATCAGCGTGCCGGCCAGTGCGCGCACATCACCGCCGCGACTGTCCAGGCCGACGCTGTCGGCATTGGTGCCTCTGAGCTCGCTGTTGACCAGCGTCAATGTACTCAGACCGGTGACCAGTGCCCCCATTTCACCACCGAGGAATGTGCTGTCAGTGGCGGTGACAGTCGAGCCTTGCGTGGATGAATTGGGTCGACTGAGCCACAGCGCCCGGGTGTCAGCTGTAACAGTCGCCGATCGGATGGTGGCCTGGCTTTCACTCACCAAAATTCCGTGGGCGCCACTATTGCTGCTGATAATACCGCCATCGATGAACAATTCCGACCCGGCCTGTATGGTCAAACTCTGGGTCGTTGCACCAATGACATTGAGTACACCGCCATTTTCCACCACATAATCGCTGAGCGGGTCTGCCGGACCGATGGTCTCGTTTTGGCCAGCGCCGATAATGATCGCCGCCATGGCCGGAGGGCTTACCAAAAAAAAAGCTGGCAACAGTGCCAGCACTTTGAACGTAGTTGCGGTCGCAGGTTTATGTGAGATTGGGTTGTCGAAGTTCATGAGTCAGTCCTTTCGTCTTCTTGTCTCCTGCAAAGAAGCGGAGAACGCTGAGGGCTGCGGACGATACAGAGACCCCCTACAAAAAAATGTAGGATTAATCTCTGAAAGCGTAAGAAAAAACAGACACAGGTTTTCAATAACAAAAAACGTATATCCGGCGCCTCGACACCGGATATACGGGATCGCCTCAGTAAAATTTCACTTGCCGATCAAGCTTGTCGGATCGGTTACATCAGTCAGGTCGCACGTAACCTCCCCACTACTCATGTTGACCCGGACAACTGGGCCCTTTGTCAAAACGATTTCCTCTTCGATAACGACGGTATAGTCCGCTCGCCCATAACCAATACGTGTGGCAAGCAAATATTGATACGGAACATACATATCAAAGCCGTTTGTAGCTTGCGTTAAATTGGGGGTAAAAGGCACCTCGACGCTAGATCCGGGAATAAGTTCCGATTCAATCGCAGCACTGGTCGGGTAACCACCGAAGGTCAATTTAACTTCTATATCTGTCATTCGCGTATCGCCAGGAATACGAACAACACCCACTACACCGTGAGTCGGATGCCTTCTCAGCGAACTGCATACGACTCCGTTCCTTGGATCTGTGTGTAAGTGCCTGAATCCAGCCACTACCAATTCGATTGGTGTAGTACGAACAAACCCATTCGCCACCGGAGAGTGCGCTTCATTGAAGTTCACATCATGTTGGACAAGGACCTGAATTTGCGTGGTATCGTCGTCTGCCAAACTTTTAAGCCAAGGCCAAGGAAGATCAAATGTTATTGGCTTTGATCGATCTTCGCTGCCATCCAGTGGATGAACCCACTCAATCGGCGATTCACGGCTATTCAACGCAAACCGTGCTTTGTCGCCTGGTTTAAAAAGACGATGGAACTCCAAAAACCCTGTAACAGGCCCACCATCTTGCTCATCGGCTGCCGTCAGCCTGTTCTTCACTATGCTTTTCGGCCCCTGAAACCATGGTTCCAACAAACTCGGATCCAGAAATTTTGGATCAGCAGGATCAATCGGATCGGCCGGTTTCCTTACATCAAGCCATACAAGCCTGGTAATCGGATTCGTTGGAAAATACTTGTTACCGCGTTTGATTCTGTACCCCAACTCTACTTGTCTTCGCCCATGACCCTGCGCAAGAAGAGCCTGGTTATCGAGGTTACGTACGGAAGGGAACCCGTTCATCGTTTGCTCTGGCTGCGCTACCCCATCGATGGAGATGACCAGTTTATCCATCGCAGTGCTAAAGTTTGGATACGGCACTTCAAGGCCAGCACCCACACGATCAAAAAGCTGTTCTATCCCAAGAGTATCGTCATCCTCGTCTACGATTTGAGGAACGTAAAGAGGTGCCAACACAACGGGCCGAAGCTCTTTGAACACCGAGACATTCGTAAGAGCCGACGGAGTAGCTGGCACGCCAGGATAATTTTCCCCCTCGCACCAAACAACAAATTCCCCGTCAAAACCATTGACGTGCGCAGCAGTTAAAGCGAAGACCATCGGAGTGCCTATATTGGCCTCATCAACCCTGACAGAGGCGACTTCCGTGGGTACGCTCCTACTGGGACCAATAAAGCACTTAACCAAATCACCCAGTTTTTTACCTGTATAGTTCTGGTACGTCAGCGAGACTGTCTTGCCCTCTTCAAAATCTTCCGGACCTATACCATAATCTCTCACGGACTGCGGCAACTCTATTATTTTATCAAGGCTTGGCGGAACTTTATCGACCCTATATTCGAGTGGAATTACTTTGGCAGTGTTACCACCAAAATCCAGGGTATAACTGACTTTTCGCAGTCCTTCTTGATCTTTAGCTGCCAGGTGAAGCTTCATTGGAATCGGCGTTATGGTGATGGGGGTTTCCTGGTCAAACTTATGTTCATCTGCATCTACGGTCCCATCCACTGTCATTTGAATAACGACGATCACCCCCGATGGATTATATTGATCAGCGAATTCCGGAATATCAAACTCGAGCGGTTTGTTAAAATAAGCATAGGGAAGATATTGTGGACCACCGGCTGCCAAGGCTGGTTTAAATGGGTTGGCAGCCCCCGGCACTGGGGCATTCAGATCAGCAAGTTGTATGCTGGATCGAAATGCTCGGTATTGCGCCCTGTCTCTGCCATTAAAAGGAAAGCTTTCTTTCTTGGACATTTTAATACTCCTTTGAAGTTGAGCTTTATTGCCCTGACGTTCAGTTATCGCAATGCCAGGCGAAGAGCGCCAACATCACTCGCCTTACATTGATGAGTGCTTCACCCATCTCGATGTCTTGATTTAAAGGCAGCCACGGAAGACTGGCTACTGTCATAAATCACAGGTTTTGCTACCGCCGGTCGGACACCCCCTTAAACGACGCACAACAAAAAACCCGCCCCCCCTTACGCAGGGATGGCGGGTTTTGTTGTTTAAGGTTTCAGGTCACGCGGTATCCACCTTCAACGAATGGTCATTCAACATGCCGTTGATGATGGTCGCCGTATCCGCCCCGCCGGCAATCACCCCGCCCGCTCCCGGCGTCACCCCGTAATGGCTGGCCAGGTTCACGCCCGCGAGGTCGATGGTCTGGTTCGGCGCAGCGCCGGCCATGCCGCTGACGTCGATGCTGGTGACCAGTGAATCGCCGCTGCCGGTGACTTTGAAGTGCAGGTAGTCATCCAGCGACGCGGCAGTGCCGTTTTCGCCTTGCAGCAGTTGCGACAGGTCGAGTTTGTCGGCGCCCGGGGTGAAGTCAGTGACCACGTCGTGGCCGCTGTTGCCTTTGAGCCACTGGAAGGTGTCCGCGCCGGCACCACCGGTGAGGGTGTCGTTGCCGAGGCCGCCGATGAGCAAGTCGTCGCCGCCGCCCCCATTGAGCACGTCATTGCCGAGGCCGCCGGTGATGATGTTGTTGTGGTTGTCGCCCGTGAGTGTGTCGCCGAAGTCGGACCCCTTGAGGTTTTCAATGGCCGTCAGGGTGTCGGTGCCGGCGCCCAGGGTGTTTTGCGCACCGAGCAGGCTCAGATCGACCTTGACCCCGGCGGTGGCGTGGGCGTAGCTCGCGGTGTCGATGCCGTCGCCGCCATCGAGCAGGTCGTTGCCGGCGCCGCTGTAGAGCAAGTCATTACCGGCTCCGCCGTGCAGTTCGTTGTTGCCTGCGCCGGCGGTGAGCACGTCGTTGCCGGCGCCCGCATTGATCACATTGTTGCCGGTGCCTGCCACCAGCACGTCATCGCCCGCTGTGCCGGCGAGGGTGTGGCCGTCCTGGTAGGTGATGGTCACGCCGGCGCTGTCGCTGCCGCCGTGGTGATCGTTGACGGAGTAGGTGCCGTGGTAGTCCGGGGTGGTGTTGTGGACACCGGAGTAGTCGACGGTCAGGGTCAGCTGGTAGTTTTCCGCGTCCTTGCCACTGTTGCCCGGCCCGTCATTGACGATGTTGGTGATGTGAATCTGGTAGGTGCCGTCCGCTGCAGCGGTGATGGTCTGGCCATCGCCGATGGCAATGAACGCACCACCGTTCACCGAATACTCCATGGCGACATGACCGGCTGCCAGGTTGTGGTCGAGGTTGAGGGTTTCACCCTGTTTGAGGGTGACGGTGATGCGGTCCTCGTCATTGGTGGAGTTGTGTTTGACCTCGCCCAACGCGCCGCTGACCACCAGCACCGCAGTCATGGCGGCGGTATTGGCGACGAAGGCGCTGCGGGCGATGGTCACGGATTGGGCGTTGTTGCCGGTGAAACTGTAGTGCTGGTTGCTGCCGGTGAAATCCGCGCCTTTGGCGATCCAGCCGGTGTTGAAGGTGGTGGGCGATGCGGTCAGCGGGTCGCCGTTGGCATCGGTGTCGTTGGCCAGCAACGCTTCGCCCGGCACCGCGACGCTGCCCGACAGTACGTTGGTGATGACGGTTACGTCGTTGTCGTTGGACGTATTGATGCAGCCGTTGTTGACGTCGATGGTGACGGTGGTAGTGCTTTCATCGCCGTCGTTATCACGCAGGGTGTAAGTGAACACGTCGGTCGCGCCGGGGCCGTTCACACTGTTCGGGTAGCTGTGGTATTCGGCGTTGCCCTGGGCGTCCAGAGTCAGGTAACCGTAGGTGCCGTTGATCTGTGTGTTGAGGCCGCCGTTCACCGGGGTCGACGTGTCCGAGCCGGCGCGCACGCCGACCACGCCACCGCCGACCAAGGGACCATCGGCGCCGGCAACGTCGTTCCACAAGACGTTGCCGCTGACGACACCGCCCTCCGTCACCGACGTGGCGTCAGGGTTGGCGTTCGGCGTGTCATCGATGATGTTGACGTTGATCTGGCCGGTCGCGGTGCTGCCGTCCGTATCGGTGGCGACGACGTCGAAGTTCTCGGCGATGCTGTTGGCACCGCCGGCATTCGGGTGATCGCGGTCGTAATTCAGGGTGTAGCTGTAGGTCACCACGCCGGTGGCCGGGTCGTAACCGGTGATGGTCAGCGTGCTGCCGTGCCAGGTGCCGGTCGACTGCGGGAAGCCGGCGGCCACGCCAGCGGTGACCACGGCGATGCCGCCCACGGTCAGGGTTTGCAGGCCATCCGGCGCGTTGACGGTGAAGGTGCCAGTCTGGGTCAGGGACGGGGCATCGGGGTCGGTGCCGTAGGTGAGGTTTTTTTCGTAGACGGTCAGTTCGCCACCCTCTACGTCGAGGCCGTTGAGGGTGACCAGGTTGTTGAAACAGCTGTTGTTGACGTCGATGGTGATGGTCGTGGTGCTTTCATCACCGTCGTTATCGCGCAGGGTGTAGGTGAACACGTCGGTTGCACCCGGGCCGTTCACACTGTTCGGGTAGCTGTGGTATTCGGCGTTGCCTTGGGCGTCCAGGGTCAGGTAACCGTAAGTGCCGTTGATCTGGGTGTTGAGGCCGCCGTTCACCGGGGCCGACGTGTCCGAGCCGGCGCGCACGCCGACCACGCCACCGCCGACCAAGGGACCATCGGCGCCGGCAACGTCGTTCCACAAGACGTTGCCGCTGACGACACCGCCCTCCGTCACCGACGTAGCATCGGGGTTGGCGTTCGGCGTGTCATCGATGATGTTGACGTTGATCTGGCCGGTCGCGGTGCTGCCGTCCGTATCGGTGGCGACGACGTCGAAGTTCTCGGCGATGCTGTTGGCACCGCCGGCATTCGGGTGATCTCGGTCGTAATTCAGGGTGTAGCTGTAGCTCACCACGCCGGTGGCCGGGTCGTAACCGGTGATGGTCAGCGTGCTGCCGTGCCAGGTGCCGGTCGATTGCGGGAAGCCGGCGGCCACACCAGCGGTGACCACGGCGATACCGCCCACGGTCAGGGTTTGCAGGCCATCCGGCGCGTTGACGGTGAAGGTGCCGGTCTGGGTCAGGGACGGGGCATCGGGGTCGGTGCCGTAGGTGAGGTTTTTTTCGTAGACGGTCAGTTCGCCGCACTCTACGTCGAGGCCGTTGAGGGTGACCGGGTTGTTGAAACAGCTGTTGTTGACGTCGATGGTGATGGTGGTGGTGCTTTCATCACCGTCGTTATCACGCAGGGTGTAAGTGAACACGTCGGTCGCGCCGGGGCCGTTCACACTGTTCGGGTAGCTGTGGTATTCGGCGTTGCCCTGGGCGTCCAGAGTCAGGTAACCGTAGGTGCCGTTGATCTGTGTGTTGAGGCCGCCGTTCACCGGGGTCGACGTGTCCGAGCCGGCGCGCACGCCGACCACGCCACCGCCGACCAAGGGACCATCGGCGCCGGCAACGTCGTTCCACAAGACGTTGCCGCTGACGACACCGCCCTCCGTCACCGACGTGGCGTCAGGGTTGGCGTTCGGCGTGTCATCGATGATGTTGACGTTGATCTGGCCGGTCGCGGTGCTGCCGTCCGTATCGGTGGCGACGACGTCGAAGTTCTCGGCGATGCTGTTGGCACCGCCGGCATTCGGGTGATCGCGGTCGTAATTCAGGGTGTAGCTGTAGGTCACCACGCCGGTGGCCGGGTCGTAACCGGTGATGGTCAGCGTGCTGCCGTGCCAGGTGCCGGTCGATTGCGGAAAGCCGGCGGCCACGCCAGCGGTGACCACGGCGATCCCACCCACGGTCAGGGTTTGCAGGCCATCCGGCGCGTTGACGGTGAAGGTGCCGGTCTGGGTCAGGGACGGGGCATCGGGGTCGGTGCCGTAGGTGAGGTTTTTTTCGTAGACGGTCAGTTCGCCACCCTCTACGTCGAGGCCGTTGAGGGTGACCGGGGTGTTATGGATGTTCAGCACCAGCGTCGCGGTGCTGGTGTCACCGTCGGCATCAGTCAGGGTGTAGTTGAAAGTCTCGGTGCCGATGCCATCGCCGTGCAAGGCGTTGAAATCGGCATCGCTGGTGTTGAGGGTGTAGGTGTAAGTGCCGTTGGCATTCAGCACCAAAGTGCCGTAAGTCCCGGTGAACGTGCCCGCCGTAATCGGCCCGCTATCCGGCCCGGTCGGCACGCGATCCGCGCCTTGCACGTCGTTGGTCAGGACGTTGCCTTCGAGCGTCAGGTGCGTTGGCGTGGCGGTACTGGCGTTGCTGTCATCGACTGCTTTAGGCACGTCATCGACGATGTCGACCTTGATCGTGCTGGTCACGGTGTTACCCAGGGAATCGGTGGCCTGATAGGTGAAGGTTTCGCTCAGGGTGTTGGCGCCGTTATCCGCGTGCGGCGTGGTGCTGGCCGGCGAAGTCAGGGTGTAGGTGTATGTGCCGTTGGGGTTGAGCAGGATCTGGCCGTACGCCCCCTGGTCGCTGCCGACCAGCGCATAGGTGATTGCGCCGGTGGCGCCGGTCACCGAGCCGACCAAGGTGCCACTGGCGGTTTCGCCGGTGTGGCCCGGTTGGCTCCCGGTGACGGTGCCAGCGGCCAGGTCCTGGCCATCCTTGCTCAGATCCAGCGCTTTTTCGTAGACCGTCACGTCGTTGTCGCTGACCGCTTTGATGCAACTGTTGTTGACGTCGATGGTGATGGTGGTGGTGCTTTCGTCACCATCGTTATCGCGCAGGGTGTAGGTGAACACGTCGGTCGCGCCGGGGCCGTTCACACTGTTCGGGTAGCTGTGGTATTCGGCGTTGCCTTGGGCGTCCAGGGTCAGGTAACCGTAGGTGCCGTTGATCTGGGTGTTGAGCCCGCCGTTCACCGGGGTCGACGTGTCCGAGCCGGCGCGCACGCCGACCACGCCACCGCCGACCAAGGGACCATCGGCGCCGGCAACGTCGTTCCACAAGACGTTGCCGCTGACGACACCTCCCTCCGTCACCGACGTGGCGTCAGGGTTGGCGTTCGGCGTGTCATCGATGATGTTGACGTTGATCTGGCCGGTCGCGGTGCTGCCGTCCGTATCGGTGGCGACGACGTCGAAGTTCTCGGCGATGCTGTTGGCACCGCCGGCATTCGGGTGATCTCGGTCGTAATTCAGGGTGTAGCTGTAGCTCACCACGCCGGTGGCCGGGTCGTAACCGGTGATGGTCAGCGTGCTGCCGTGCCAGGTGCCGGTCGATTGCGGGAAGCCGGCGGCCACACCAGCGGTGACCACGGCGATACCGCCCACGGTCAGGGTTTGCAGGCCATCCGGCGCGTTGACGGTGAAGGTGCCGGTCTGGGTCAGGGCCGGGGCATCGGGGTCGGTGCCGTAGGTGAGGTTTTTTTCGTTGACGGTCAGTTCGCCACCCTCTACGTCGAGGCCGTTGAGGGTGACGGGATGGTCCGGCGTTTCAGGATCATTCGGAACATCCGGGGTATCAGCATCAATCGGCGCCGCAGCCGCCGCATTGCCGCCGTTATCCGGATCACCGGCCAGACGCTCCAGGGGAAATTCAGGAATACCGTTGAAGCCTGCGGTCGGGAAACCGATGGTTGGATCGACACGCCCGGCCACTTCTTCCAGCAGCACAAAACTGTGACCGCCCCCTGACTCACCACCGGGTGCGCCCGATGTCCCCGGACCCGCCGCCGTGGCTTCCGCTGTCTGGGTCGGGTCATCACCCGCCGCGATGGCTTTTTGCACTCGCTCGACGTCGGACAGTTGCGCCTGAGTCGGCGTCGCCGCGTCAGCCGTTTCCACATGAGGCACCTGATGCGCGAGCAACTGCGAATTCATTTGCAGGCTGCTGCCACGCCCGAGGGTCAGTTCCTGGCCATTTTGCAAATGCACCGCCACCGCGCCTTCGGCACCGGTGACCAGTTGATCGCCGGCAAACAGCCTGTCCCCCTCGATCAACGCACGTCGGGTGCCGTCGCTCGCTACAGCGAACACCTGACCAATGACCTTGCTGACGATACCGATGAGCGTTGCCATGTGCATTTCCTCCGCTGCCAACTGCTGTCGGCATCCTGTTGATTGCGAAGAACGTGCTCATGGCGTGAGCGGGTTATCGACGGATCGTCTACCGGGCTGCGGCGTGCCTGATCAAACCGCTGCCCTGGCGACTTTCTCGCCAAGCAAGTCGCTCGTGGGCCAAGTGTTCCGATTCGGTATAAACCCCAATGCAATCAATTACATCGAGACTCCGTCGCGAAACAACCTTACCGACAAGCAATGCGTAACAGTTCTGAACCAGCAAGTGACAAAAAACCGTCACTTTAAAAACTGTTGCGCGTCCCTCCCCTCCAGCACTTCTTCGCCCCACATCGATAAGTGGATTGAACTTTTCCAACCCCTCAAGAAGCTCCCTAAGGCTCGTAAATCAAGGGCTTTCCGAGTGAACAATGTGCTGGATTTTTCAGAGCGCATAAGTTTTTTTCGACATAACAATTATGAAAAAAACTTCTAAGGTTCGTTTGAGAATGTTCTTAGCTCTGATGTTACAAGTGTGAAACAGATCTACCTATAAATGTCGTCAAATATTTGGCGACTGATAAGCACCATCAGGATTTCAGGGAGAAGTATCCATGCGCCGATTGACCCCCGTTTGCAGTGCGATTCTATTGGCCATGGCCTGCACTTCCCAGGCTCAAGCCATGTCGCTGACCGAGGCGATCCAGAGCACCATCGCCACCCACCCGGAACTCGCCTCACGTGTAGACAGCCGCCTGTCGGCAGATGAGGACGTGAAAGTTGCCAAGGGCGGTTTTTATCCCTCTGTTGATCTGAATGCTGCGTACGGGCGCGGGTACAGCGACAACACCAACACCCGCGCCTTCGGCAATCACCACACCGAAATCCTGAACTACACGCAATCGGAACTGCGCCTGCGGCAGATGCTCTTCGATGGTTTCAACACGTCCAACGAAGTCGAGCGCACCAAAGGCGTGGTCAACTCCCGGGCCTATTACGCCCAAGGCACGGCGCAGGACCTGGCATTGCGCACCATCGAGGTCTATCTCGAAGTGCTCAAGCGCCGCGAACTGGTGACCCTGGCCAAGAACAACCTGCAGGCGCACTTGCGGGTCAACGACCAGATCGGCCTGCGTACCCAGCGCGGCATCGGCAGCAACGCCGACGCCGATCAATCCGTGGCGCGTCGGGCACTCGCGGAGAACAACCTCGATACCGCCGAAGTCGATCTGGCCGATGCCGAAGCGAATTTCTACGCGGTCACCGGGCGCATGCCCGATGAACTGGAAACGCTGCCGTCGATTCGCGGCGAATTGCCGGCCACGATCCGGGATGCCCAGCAGAGCATGGTCGACAACAACCCGTACCTGAAATCGGCCCAGGCCGATGTGCAATCGGCCGAGAGCCAGTACGAAGTCGCCAAGTCGCCGTTCTATCCACGCTTCGACGCTGAAGCCGCGGTGGGGGCGAATAACAACATCGCCGGTGAAGAAGGCCACGACAACGAATGGCGCGTCGGCGTCGTGATGAACTACAACCTGTTCCGCGGCGGCAGCGACAAGGCACGCCTGGCCTCCGACGCGCACAAGATCAACCAGGCGATGGACATCCGCAACAACGCTCTGCGCCAGCTCAACGAGAACATTCATCTGGCCTGGAACGCCATGGTCAATGCCCGGAAACAGACCCCCACCGCCCGCGAATACGCCGAAACCACCACCCGTGTGCGGGCGGCGTACCAGGACCAGTTCGGCCTCGGCCAACGGACCCTGCTCGACGTGCTCGACAGCGAAAACGAACTTTACAACGCCAACCGCCGCTACACCGAAGTGCGCTACACCGAGGAATATTCGATGTACCGCGTGCTGGCGAACATGGGCCAGTTGCTGAGCAAACAACGGGTGGTGCTGCCCGCCGATGCGATCGCCCGGACCGAAGTGAAGAACGAAGCCCGTCTACCTGAACTGAAATGAAGTTACCCCCTGCAGGAGCTGCCGCAGGCTGCGATCTTTTGATTTTGCCTTTGAAGATCAAGATCAAAAGATCGCAGCCTGCGGCAGCTCCTACAGTGAGATGTGTATCCACGGTTCAACGGGAGCGATCAATGTGACCAGCATGGAACCCGGCAACATCGGTGTCGATCCGCGGCTGAGCTTCGATGACCCGCTTCTGGACGGTCTGCTGATCCTCTGCAAGCTCCATGGCGCGACGGTCAGTCGCGCCAGCCTGAGTGCCGGGCTGCCAATGGCACACCAACGCCTGAGCCTGGACCTGCTGCCGCGTGCAGCGGCCCGGGCGAGTTTGCAGGCGCGGCTTTTACGCCGTGACCTGGACGACATTTCCGCGCTCAACCTGCCCGTGATGCTGATCCTCAATAACGGCCGCAGCGCCATCCTGCGTCGCTTCGGCGATGACGGCCGCTTGCTGATCCTGCCGAGTGAAGCCGACGGTGGCGAGCAGTGGGTCAGCCGCGAAGAACTCTCCGAAAACTACAGCGGCCAGGCCTTGTTCGCCCGGCCACGGCATGAACTCGAAGACTTGCGTTCGCCGCTGGTGCCGCGTGTGGAGGCATGGTTCCGCGACACCTTGAAGCTGTCGAAATGGCTGTACAGCGATGCGATCCTGGCGAGTTTCCTGATCAACCTGCTGGGGCTGATGGTACCGCTGTTCGTGATGCAGACTTACGACCGGGTGGTGCCGAACCAGGCCACGTCCACCTTGTGGGTGCTGTCGATCGGCTTGCTGATCGGCACCGGTTTCGAGCTGGCGCTGCGGGTGGTTCGCGCGCACTTGCTGGACACCGCCGGGAGGAAAACCGACGTGATCCTGTCCGCGACCCTGTTCGAACGCATCACCGGCATGTCGATGAAAGCACGCCCGGCAACCATCGGCGGTTTTGCCCAGAGCATTCATGACTTTCAGGGCCTGCGCGAATTCCTCACTGCCGTCACGCTGACCAGCCTGATCGACCTGCCGTTCGCCGTGCTGATGCTGGTGGTGATCGGCCTGCTGGGTGGCTGGCTGGTGGTGATTCCGTTGCTGGCGTTTCCGCTCACCATCCTGTTCGCGATGGTGATTCAAGTGCGCCTGCGCGACACCGTCCAAAAAAGCCTGGCCCTCGGCGCCGAACGCCAGGCCCTGCTGATCGAAACCCTCGGCGGCCTGGAAACCCTCAAGGCCTGCAGCGCCGAAAGCGAGCGCCAGCACACATGGGAAAGCACCCACGGCGCCCTCACCCGCCTCGACAGCCACGCGCGCAACCTCTCGGCGCTGGCCACCAACGGCACGCTGTTCATCCAGCAGTTCTCCGGCATGGCGACCATCGTCGCCGGGGTCTACAGCATCATCGCCGGCAACCTCAGCGTCGGCGCGCTGGTGGCGACCTACATGCTCGGCAGTCGCGTACTCGCGCCGCTGGGGCAGATCGCCGGGCTGATCACCCGCTACCAGCAAGCGCAACTGACCATGAAAAGCACCGATGCGCTGATGGCTCTTCCGCAAGAGCGCGACGCGAAACAGCGACCGCTGGAACGCACGCAACTGCAAGGCGCACTCGACGTCAGCGGCGTGACCTTTCACTACAACGGCCAGAACGCACCGGCGCTGGCCAACATCAGTTTCAGCCTGAAACCCGGTGAACGGGTCGGCATCATCGGGCGCAGCGGCTCAGGCAAAAGCACCCTGGGGCGCCTGATCATGGGTTTCTACGAACCGGAGGAAGGCCAGTTGCTGCTCGATGGCCTGGACCTGCGGCAACTGGACGTCGCCGACCTGCGCCAACAGATCGGTTACGTCGCCCACGACCTGCCGCTGCTGGCCGGCAGCCTGCGCGACAATCTGACCCTCGGCGCGCGTTACATCAGCGATGCGCGGATGCTGGAAGTGGCTGAACTGACCGGCGTGACCGAGTTGGCCCGTCAACATCCGCAAGGCTTTGACCGGCCTGTCGGCGAACGCGGGCAGTTGTTGTCCGGCGGTCAGCGTCAGGCGGTGTTGCTGGCGCGAGCCTTGTTGCTCGACCCGCCGATCATGTTGCTCGACGAACCCACCAGCGCCATGGACAACAGCAGCGAAGATGTCCTGCGGCAAAAACTTCACGGTTGGGTCCAGGGTAAAACCTTGCTGCTGGTGACTCACCGCACCTCGATGCTCAGCCTGGTGGATCGGCTGGTGGTGCTGGACAACGGGCGGATCGTCGCCGACGGTCCGAAAGAAGCGGTCATTGATGCACTGCGCAAGGGCCGTGTCGGCTCTGCGGCTGTTTAGGAGTCCGCTCATGTCTTCGTCTCAAAGCTCACGCGGCTACTTCGACAGCTTCAGCAAAAGCGCCGAAAGCGAGTTCATGCCGGAAATCGCCAGCGCGTCATTGCAGGATTCTCCGCGCTGGTCGCGGATCACGGTCTGGCTCGCTGCGGCGTTGATCATCAGCGCCGTGGTCTGGGCCAAGTTCGCCGTGTTGCAGGAAGTCACCATGGGCGAAGGCAAGGCGATTCCGTCGAGCAAGGTTCAGGTGATCCAGAATCTGGAAGGCGGCATCGTCACCGAGATCTTCGTGCGCGAAGGGCAAATGGTGAACAAGGGCGACACGCTGCTGCGCCTGGATGACACGCGGTTTCTGTCGAACAAGGGTGAAAGCGAGGCGGATCGTTATGCGTTGACCGCGCAGGTCGAACGCCTGTCCGCCGAGGCCGAGGGTCGGCCGTTCAAGTTGTCGCCGGAGGTGATCGCCAAGGCCCCGCAAGTGGCCGAGGATGAGCGCGCGCTGTACGAACAACGGCAACGTCGCCTGGCCAGCGAGCAGCGCACGCTGACCGAACAACTGCGGCAGAAAACCCAGGAACTGGCAGAGTTTCGCTCGAAACAGGGTCAGTACAGTTCCAGCCTGGCGCTGCTGCAACAAGAGATGAACATGTCCGCGCCGCTGGTGGGGACCGGGGCGGTTTCACCGGTGGAAATCCTGCGACTCAAACGCAGCGCAGTGGAGATCCGCGGCTCGCTGAACGCCACGACACTGGCAATTCCCCGCGCAGAATCGGCGATCAACGAGATCAAAAGCAAGATCGACGAATCGGAACAATCCTTTCGCTCGGACGCGGCGAAAGAGCTCAATGAGAAACGTACCGACCTGTCGAAAATCACCGCATCGAGCATCGCCATCGATGACCGCGTGAGCCGCACGACGGTGGTGTCGCCGGTGCACGGGATCATCAAGGCGCTGAAGGTCAACACCATCGGCGGCGTGGTCCAGCCGGGCAGCGACATGGTGGAAATCGTGCCCATCGAGGACAACCTGCTGATCGAAGCCAAGGTGCGGCCGCAGGACGTGGCGTTCCTGCATCCGGGGCAGAAAGCGATGGTCAAGTTCAGTGCGTACGACTACACGATTTATGGTGGGTTGAGTGCGAAGCTGGAGTTGATTGGCGCGGACACGACTACGGATGACAAGGGCAACAGTTTTTATCTGATTCAGGTGCGGACCGATAAAAATCACTTGGGTGGGGATGTGAAACCACTGCTGATTATTCCGGGGATGGTGGCGACGGTGGATATCATTACCGGGGAGAAAAGTGTGCTGGATTATCTGCTGAAGCCGGTGCTTAAGGCCCGGACTGAGGCGATGCGGGAGCGGTAGTCTGGATCCGGAGTTTTTGGTGATTGTTCGACCGCTTTCGCGAGCAAGCCCGCTCCCACATTCGACCATATTTCTTCTGGAAGAACTCGGTCGAATGTGGGGGCAACCACATCATTTCTTCCGGAAGAACTCGGCCGAATGTGGGGGCTACCACCTCATTTCTTCCGGAAGAACTCGGTCGAATGTGGGGGCTACCACCTCATTTCTTCCGGAAGAACTCGGTCGAATGTGAGAGCTACCACCTCATTTCTTCCGGAAGAACTCGGTCGAATGTGGGAGCTACCACCTCATTTCTTCCGGAAGAACTCGGCCGAATGTGGGGGCTACCACATCATTTCTTCCGGAAGAACTCAGTCGAATGTGGGGGCTACCACCTCATTTCTTCCGGAAGAACTCGGTCGAATGTGGGAGCGGGCTTGCTCGCGAAGAGGCGCTCACTGACACCGACTATTGCGGACCATGGTTGCGCTGGAAGGTCTCCTCCCCCATCGCCGCAATCTGCCCCTCGATCAACGCCTCGAACGGTTTCAACAACGGCTCGAAACTGACAGGCGCTTCCAGCGTTTGCAATGCCTGCACAATCGCCTCCACCGTCGACAACGCCCCCGGTCCCGGCGCCTTGCGCAAGCGATACCGCGACACGCCGCCATCCACCAAGGTCACTCGGGGCAACGCCGCCAGCAGCGGATTGAGGTGCAGCATCTTGCGTGCCTTGCGCCAGGTGCCGTCCGGGACGACCAGCAACAACGGCTGATCGTTCGCCGTGTACGCCTGCAGCGGCCGCGCCTCCTCGCCCGGAAACAACAACCGGGCCTGATAGCCCGGCTGATTCAACAGCGCCGGCAAATCCTCGAACACCTCACCCACAATCAACTCGGCATTCTTCAACCCCAACGCCGCCAGCCTTGCAGTGTTCAGCGCATGGTTCACTTCGCTCGGATGTTGCAGCAGCAACACCCGAGTGCGGCTGTCGAGGCTCGGGATCAGGGGGCACAGGCAATGAGTCTGCGGGCGCAGGCATCGCGGGCATTGGATTCTGGACATGTTCTCAAGCCTGATTCAGTTGTGCTTTGAGCAAATCGCGGAAGGTCTGGATCAACGGTTCGCGGCTGCGTCCCCGGCGCACGATCATCGAGAACGGCGCCTGATAACCAAAAGTCGCCGGCAGCAACACGCGCAAGTCACCCTTGTCCGCCCAGGCCTGGGCGTAGTGCTCCGGCAGGTAACCGATGTAGGCGCCGGACAGCACCAGGATCAGTTGCGCCTCCATACTTTCCACGGTCGCAGCACTGTGTTTGAAGCCGTGGCGCGCCAGTTCAGCCTGGCTCCAGTAACCGCGACCCACCATGCGCTGCTGAGTGATGACTTGCTCGGGGATGCGCCGCTCGGTGAACAGCGGATGGCGGCTGCTGCAATACAACCAGTGCTGTTCGCGGTACAGCGGCATGTAGACCAGCCCGCTCATGCGCGTGGAAAACGCGCCGATGGCCAAGTCGAGGCGGTTGTCCTGCACGCCGAGTTGCAGTTCGTACGGGCTCATCACCGAGAGGTGCAAATGCACCGCCGGGTGTTCCTGACTGTAGGCGCCGATGGCCTCGGCGAAAGGCAAGGCCTTGTCGCTGACGGTGGAGTCGATGACGCCGAGGTTCAGCGTGCCGCGCAACTCGCCCTTCAGGGCCGCCGCGTATTGCTCGAAACCTTCGAGTTCGCCGAGCAGGCGCAGGGTTTCCTGATGGAACAATTCGCCTTTGCTGGTCAGGCTGAAACCGCCACGACCTCGATGGCACAGCACCAGGCCAAGGGCCGCTTCGAGCTGGCTCATGTAGGTGCTGATCGCCGAGGTCGAGAGGTTGAGTTCTTGCTGCGCGTTGGCGAACCCCTGATGACGGACCACGCTGACGAAGATGCGTAACAGTTTCAGGTCGGGTAAAGCGTTGGCCATGAGGGGGCTCCGTAGCGTGTTCAGTGAGTCCGCGTTGTCTGATGGGCGGTTGCTGCGCAACCGATCGCCAGCAAGCCGGCTCCTACAGGTTCTTGTTGCGCTGGGCCTGGTAGGAGCCGGCTTGCTGGCGATCGGCCCGCCCAGACAACGTATCTCTCAAGGCGGGAAGTCTATCTCCCTGCTCACCATTAGTTTAGAAAAATCTGAACTAAGTATTTGCCCGTAGCGATTCTTCCCCGACACTACATTTCGCAGAATCGTCCCCTAACGGTGCCCTATCCTCCCCGGACCTGCGCAACCGACATAAATAAAACAACGACGATGAGGCCCTACCCGTGGACAAGATTCTTCACCAACCACTGGGCGGCAACGAAATGCCGCGCTTCGGCGGCATCGCCACCATGCTCCGACTCCCCCATGTACCGACCGCTGCCGGTCTGGACGCTGCCTTCGTTGGCGTGCCGCTGGACATCGGTACTTCGCTGCGTCCAGGCACCCGTTTCGGACCGCGTGATATCCGCGCCGAATCCGTGATGATCCGTCCGTACAACATGGCCACCGGTGCAGCGCCGTTCGACTCGCTGTCGGTTGCCGACATCGGCGACGTGGCAATCAACACCTTCAACCTGCTGGATGCCGTACGGATCATCGAAGAGTCCTACCACAAAATCCTCGAACACGATGTGATCCCCCTGACCCTCGGCGGCGACCACACCATCACCCTGCCGATCCTGCGTGCCATCCACAAGAAGCATGGCAAGGTCGGCCTGGTGCACATCGACGCCCACGCCGATGTAAACGATCACATGTTCGGCGAGAAGATCGCCCATGGCACGACCTTCCGCCGCGCCGTCGAAGAAGGCCTTCTGGACCCGGACCGTGTCGTGCAAATCGGCCTGCGCGCCCAGGGCTACACCGCTGACGACTTCAACTGGAGCCGTAACCAGGGCTTCCGTGTGGTTCAGGCCGAAGAGTGCTGGCACAAATCCCTGGCACCGCTGATGGCCGAAGTTCGCGAGAAAGTCGGCGGCGGTCCGGTGTACCTGAGTTTTGACATCGATGGCATCGACCCGGCCTGGGCGCCTGGCACCGGCACCCCGGAAATCGGTGGTCTGACGACCATTCAGGCGATCGAGATCGTTCGCGGCTGCCAAGGCCTCGACCTGGTCGGTTGCGATCTGGTAGAAGTCTCACCCGCTTACGACACCACCGGCAACACCTCGCTGCTGGCCGCCAACCTGCTGTACGAAATGCTCTGCGTACTGCCTGGCGTGGTCCACCGCTGAGGATTGGCCGTGAGCGAACGTGATCAGGTACTCAAGGCCGCTGCCGATCTGGTAGCCGCCTTCGCCCGTAATGATCGCGAAGCCTACTTCGGTGCGTTCAGCACCGACGCGAGCTTCGTGTTCTACACCCTCGAACAGCCCCTGCTGTCGCGCGATGCCTATCAGGCGTTGTGGGACACCTGGCGCTCGGAGGATGGCTTCGAAGTGCTGTCGTGCACCTCGAGCAACGCTTTCGTCAGCCTGCAGGGCGACGTAGCGATATTCATCCATGACGTGGCCACCGAGCTGCGCATGCAAGGGGAGCAACACTTCAGCCAGGAACGCGAGACGATTGTTTTCAAGAAACAAGCGTCTGGCCAAGAACAACAAGGCCTATGGCTGGCCTGCCACGAACATTTGTCCGCAATGCCGGAAGGGCTGCCAACCCCTTAGCCAAACAGGTGACGCTCACACACGATGAGCGCGCCTTTATGATCGGAGCTGATCATGAATAACAACAACAACGACCAAAGCCTTACGCACATTGAAACCTACGGGGTCGAACAGATCCCGGACAACGAACGCACCGCAGGCCCGACGGACTTGTTCCGAATGATCTTCGGTGGTTCCAACACCTTTGCCACCGCCGTGCTCGGCAGTTTCCCGGTTCTGTTTGGCCTGTCTTTCCAGGCCGGCGCCTGGGCGATTGTGCTGGGCGTGTTGCTGGGCTCACTGATCCTCGCGCCCATGGGCCTGTTCGGTCCGATCAACGGCACCAACAATGCCGTGTCTTCCGGTGCTCACTTCGGTGTGCACGGGCGGATCGTCGGTTCGTTTCTATCGTTGCTGACCGCTATCGCCTTCTTTTCGCTCTCGGTGTGGAGTTCGGGTGACGCGTTGATCGGTGGTGCGAAACGCCTGATCGGCCTGCCGGAAACCGACCTGACCCTGGGCCTGGCCTATGGTCTGTTCGCGATTCTGGTGCTGACGGTTTGCATCTACGGTTTCCGCTTCCTGCTGTGGGTCAACAAGATCGCGGTGTGGAGCGCCAGCCTGTTGTTCCTGCTGGGCATCTTCGCGTTCGCCGGTCCTTTCGATGTGAACTACGCCGGGACCGTGAACATGGGTCAGCCGGGTTTCTGGGCAGCCTTTATCGGCGCCGCGCTGGTGGCGATGAGCAACCCGATTTCCTTCGGCGCATTCCTCGGCGACTGGTCGCGTTACATCCCGCGTGACACCTCCAAGCGCCGGATCATGGCGGCCGTGGTGATCTCGCAGATCGCAACGTTCATCCCGTTCCTGTTCGGCCTCGCCACCGCGACCATCGTCGCGATCAAGGCGCCGGACTACATCGCGGCGAACAACTACGTCGGTGGCCTGCTGGCCGTTTCGCCGAGCTGGTTCTTCCTGCCGGTGTGCCTGATCGCGGTGATCGGCGGCATGTCCACCGGCACCACCTCGCTGTATGGCACCGGGCTGGACATGTCCAGCGTGTTCCCGCGTGTTCTGTCGCGGGTCAAGGCCACCCTGTTGATCGGTGTGATGTCGATTGCCTTCATCTTCATCGGACGCTTCGCGGCGAACCTGGTGCAGAGCGTGTCGACCTTCGCCGTGCTGATCATCACCTGCACCACCCCGTGGATGGTGATCATGATCATCGGTCTGCTGGTGCGCCGCGGCTTCTATTGCCCGGATGACCTGCAAGTGTTCACCCGCGGCGAGAAAGGCGGTCGTTACTGGTTCACCCATGGCTGGAACTGGCGTGGGCTGGGTGCCTGGATCCCGAGTGCCTTGGTCGGCCTGTGCTTTGTGAACCTGCCGGGGCAGTTCGTGGGTGTGCTCGGGAACCTGGCGGATGGCATCGACATCAGCCTGCCGGTGACCCTCGGCCTGGCCTCGCTGGTGTACCTGGCGCTACTGAGCCTGTTCCCTGAACCGGCTGCGGTGTTCGGGCCGAATGATCCACGCAGCAAGGGCACGGATTCGCTCGGTAAACCGGCGTTGCGACAAGCCGCCTGATTCGACACAAACGGTGGTTAACGGAACCTCTGTGGCGAGGGAACTTTGTGGCGAGGGGGCTTGCCCCCGTTCGACTGCGCAGCAGTCGCAATGCAGTAACGAGTTCTGACTAAAAGAACTGCGGTTACAGGTTTGGGGCCGCTTCGCGACCCAACGGGGGCAAGCCCCCTCGCCACAACAAGCTCCCTCGCCACAAAAAGCGGCCTGATTGCCACATTGCTTTTCAGCCTCACCATAAAAAAGACAATCGGAGACACGCCAACATGGCATTGGATTTATTCGTCGTACTCATCTACGCCGCCGCGATGCTGCTACTCGGCTACTACGGCATGCGCAAGGCCAAGACCAACGAAGACTTTTTGGTCGCCGGTCGTAACCTCGGCCCGAGCCTGTACATGGGTACCATGGCCGCTACCGTTCTGGGCGGCGCCTCTACCGTTGGCACCGTGCGCCTGGGCTACGTCCATGGCATTTCCGGTTTCTGGCTCTGCGCGGCCCTCGGTTGCGGGATCGTGGCGCTGAACCTGTTTCTCGCCAAACCGCTGCTGAAACTGAAAATCTACACCGTTACCCAGGTGCTGGAGAAACGCTACAACCCGATGGCCCGCACCGCGAGTGCGGTAATCATGCTGGCGTACGCGCTGATGATCGGCGTGGTTTCGATCCTGGCCATTGGCACCGTGCTGCAAGTGCTGTTCGACCTGCCGTTCTGGCTGTCGGTCTTGGTCGGCGGTGGCGTGGTGGTGATTTATTCGGCAATTGGCGGCATGTGGTCCCTGACCCTGACCGACATCGTCCAGTTCATCATCAAGACCGTGGGCCTGATGTTCATCCTGTTGCCCATCTGCCTGTACCGCGTCGGTGGTTGGGATGAGTTGGTGTTGAAACTGCCGGCAACCGCCTTCAGCTTCACCACGATTGGCTGGGACACCATCATCACCTACTTCATGATCTACTTCTTCGGGATCCTGATCGGCCAGGACATCTGGCAGCGTGTGTTCACCGTCAAGAGCGCCAAAGTGGCTCAGGTCGCCGGCACATTCGCTGGCTTCTACTGCATCCTTTACGGACTGGCCTGCGCCCTGATCGGGATGGCCGCTCATGTGCTGATCCCAGACCTGGACAACGTCAACAACGCCTTCGCAGCCATCGTCAAACTGTCCCTGCCGGACGGTATCCGTGGCCTGGTGATCGCCGCAGCCCTGGCAGCCATGATGTCCACCGCCAGCGCCGGCCTGCTCGCCGCGGCCACCACCCTGACCGAAGACCTGTTGCCGAAACTGCGCGGCGGTAAAGCGTCGAGCCTGGGCATCAACCGCCTGTTCACCCTGCTGACCGGTTTCGTGGTGCTGGGTATCGCTCTGGTGGTAAACGACGTGATCAGTGCCTTGACCCTGGCCTACAACCTGTTGGTGGGCGGCATGCTGATCCCGCTGATCGGTGCAATCTTCTGGAAACGCGCAACGACCGCCGGCGCTATCGCCAGCATGGGCATGGGCTTCGCCACCGCGCTGCTGTTCATGATCAAGGACGGCATGGACGCCAACACCCCGATCTACTACAGCCTCGGCGTAGGTCTGGTGAGTTTCGTGGTGGTCAGCTTGCTGTCCCGTCGCCCTGCACTGGTGGCCAGCGCCGCCTAAGCTGAACATAACGACTTGATGCTTTCTTCGACGGGTGTGGCGTCGGTTGCCACACCCGTTTTTTTTCGTCTGGAGAAATCGTTTATGAAGATCGTCAGCCGCGATCAGTGGTTCGAGGTCAAACAGCTCAGCGACGGCATCCGCCTGATCCACGAGCCCTACATCCGCCCCTTCTACCGCTGCAACCTCTGGCACATTCAGGGCCGCGACAAGGACCTGCTGCTGGACAGCGGCTCCGGGCTGGTCAGTCTGCGCGAGCAATTGCCGTGGATCACCGAACGGCCGCTGGTGGCCGTGGCCAGTCACTGCCATTTCGATCACATCGCCGGCCATCACGAATTTGCTGAACGCCTGGTGCATCCCGCCGAGGCCGGCATCCTGGCGGCACCTGACGGCGAAAACGATTTAAGCCGGGCATTCGTCGGCGACGACATGTTCGAGGCTCACCCCGACTGCCCGCTGTGTTACGCCGAATACCGGGTCAAAGCCGCACCCGCCACGGGGTTGATTGAAGAAGGTGACGTGCTGGATCTGGGCAATCGCGTGTTGCAAGTGCTGCACACACCCGGGCATTCACCGGGCGGCATCAGCCTGTATGAGGCCGCGACCGAGACGTTGTTCAGCGGCGACATCATCTACGACGGGCCGCTGATCGAAGACGCCTACCACTCCAACCTTGATGACTACGCGCGCAGCCTGGAACGCTTGCGTGAGTTGCCGATCCGCACCGTGCATGGCGGACATTTCGGGAGTTTTTCCGGGGAACATTTGCGCAGCATGATTGACGAGTGGCAGCGCTCACATGCGTGAAGCCTGCTGTACTCAAGCGCAGGGAACAACAATACCGACGCCTTTGAAGAACTCTCATGGAAAGAGCCGACATAGATGCCGCTGTGCATCGTTTCATCAGCCGACTGCTGGAGCCTCAGCAAGACTTCGACGATAACGCCAGCCTGACGGAGTTAGGGTTGGATAAAGCGGACATCGAAGACCTGATCTTCCATCTGGAAGATGAGTTGGGGTTGACGGCATTTACGGCGGAGGAAGACTGGATGATCAAGACCGCCAGGACGGCGAATGACTTGAGTCGGTTTTTGATGGAGATTGGGCGGTATTGAGCATCATGGAAATGTCAAAGATCGCAGCCTTCGGCAGCTCCTACAGGTACGCGAACAAATCGCAGCATTGGCGCGACTCCCTGCAGGAGCTGCCGAAAGCTGCGATCTTTTGGACCTTGACGCGTATTACCGACGGCGCTGCTGGCGTCGACGCTGCTCATCGTCAGTGCGAATAGGCACAGGTTGCAGAGGCGGTTCGATCAAACCGAGTGCAACACCCAGGTCATGCAGCCAGTTTTGAATTTTCTCTTTCATGGTGCCCCCTTCAGGGTAGTGCCGAGCGGCTGAAATTCTGTAGCCCCTTCGCACTGATAATAGTCCGAAGTCCTACGCAATGCTCGGCAAAATCCGCAATGATCTGTTACTGAATTGATCCAAATACCTGACCATTCGTTCAGGCTATTGCCTGCGCCGGGATCGCTTCCGATGGAAAGACCGTCTGTTGCTGCTCTATCCACGCATTCAGATTGGCCCCGACCATGCCCTTGCGCCACATCAGCCAGGTCGTCGCGGTGGCGAACGGCTCGGCCAACGGGTGCACCGCCACACTTTCGCGGCCCGGCAGACTGGCCAGCATCGACTCCGACATCAGCGCCACACCCGAACCGGCAATCACGCACGCGAGCATTCCGGGATAGGACTCGATTTCCATCGCCCGGCCCATGGCCGCGTGATCGTGGGCGAACCAGGCTTCCAGACGCGTCCGGTAAGAACAACCGTGTCGAAAGGTGAACACCGAGCGCCCCTCCACATCCAGCGCGCTGCGCACCGGCGGATGATCGGCTTCGCTGATCAGCACCAGGCGTTCCTCGCGAAAAGGCACGCCATCGAGCCCGGCCAACTCCAGCGGGCCATCCACCAGCGCCGCATCGAGGCGACCGGTGAGCAAGCCTTCCAGCAGCTCACCACTGGGCCCGGACTGCACCTGCAGGTTCACCGCCGGGTAGGTGCGGTGATAGCGGGCCAACAGTTGTGGAAGGTAAATGGCCGCGGTGCTGTACATCGTACCCAGCACGAAATCGCCCGCCGGTTGCCCACCCTGCACGGCCGCTTGCGCTTCGTTGCGCAGGTTGAACAGCTTCGCGGTGTAGTCCAGCAGGACTTTTCCCGCAGGAGACAACTGCAAACGCTGACGCTCGCGCAGGAAGAGTTCTACGCCCAGTTGCTCCTCAAGCTGTTTAAGGCGTGTCGACAGATTCGACGGCACCCGATGCAAACGTTCGGCCGCACGGGTGATCGAGCCCTCTTCCGCCACGGCCTGGAAGATCCGCAATTGGCTGAACTCCACGACATTCTCCAAATCAGAACAAGTTACTCACTATTATTCATTTTTAAAGAAAGTCAATCAGTCCTAGCCTGACGGTCATTGATCCTCTGCCGGAACTCAGACTATGTCCCCGCTGATTCGCTTACTCGCCAGTTTTATCGCGCTCATGATGGCCATGGGCATCGGACGGTTCGCCCTCACCCCGCAATTGCCACACCTGCTCAGCGAAGGTCAGATCGACCTCACGGCCGCCGGTCTGATTGCCGCAGCCAACTACCTTGGGTATTTCGTTGGCGCCGTGGACGCGATGTTCTCCCGCAAACCCGAGCAAGTCCGGCAGCGGCTGCTGGGCGGTTTGTGGCTGTGTGTATTACTCACCCTCGCATCGTTCTGGGCCAATGGGTTCTGGGCGCATTTACTGCTGCGTTTCGGCACGGGCGTGGCCAGCGCCTGGGTGCTGGTGATGATCACTGCATTGAGCCAGCCACTGGCCGCTGCAGCCGGTCGACCTCGGCTTGGCGCAGTGGTATTTGCCGGACCGGGTCTGGGGATTTTTCTGACGGGATTGTTGGCCTTGGGCTCGAACCTGTTGGGTCAGACCTCCGCAACCTTGTGGCTGGTCTATGCCGGCGTTGCACTGGTGATGCTGCTGGGGATTTTGCCATTCCTGCCGCAACCGTCCGCCACCGTGGCAGTCGCCTCCAGCGCTGCCGGTTCGGGCAACCAGGAGATCGGCCGTTTGGGGGTGATCTACTGCTTGTACGGTCTGGGCTACATCATCCCGGCCACGTTCCTCTCGCAAATGGCCAACGCGCAGTTCCATGGCCAATGGCAAGCCGATCTGTTCTGGCCGTTCTTTGGTCTGGCATCGGCCATCGGCGTGGTGCTGGTGAGTCTTCGTCGTCACAACCCGAACGCCACCCGTCATTGGCTGATGGCAACGTTGTGGCTGCAAGCGGCCGGTGTGTTTGCCTGCCTGTTGGGCAGTGGGTCAGGCCTGGCGCTGGGGGTGATGCTGTGTGGCACGCCGTTTCTGGCCTGCATGCAGCTGGTGATGCAACGCTCTCGGGAACTGGCGCCCCACGCCACCCAACGCAATGCCGGACTGCTGACCGCATGCTTCGCCGTGGGTCAGCTCGCCGGACCGTTGCTGGCCGCGTTGAGCAGTCATTTCAGCGGTGGCTTGCAGCCGGCGCTGATCGTGGCGGGCAGCGGTTTGCTCATCGCGGGTGGGCTGTTGCTCCGTCCGGTCATTGCTGGCCGAGGGCTTTGCGCAAACGACGGCGCACCCACTGTTCAGCGCTGACAAACGTGATGCCGAGCAGCACCAGCACGGCACCGATGACAAAGTTGAGGCTCAGCGCTTCGCCCAGCAAGACCACGCCGAACGTGACGCCGAACAACGGCGTCATGAAAGAAAACACCGCCAGGTTCGCCGCCAGATAGCGACGCAGCAACCAGAACCAGGTCAGGTAACTGAAGAACGACACCACCAGTCCTTGGAACAGCACACTGGCCACCGCCACAGTGGTCAGGCTGACGTGGGTAATCTGGCCACTGAGCATCGCGATCAGCAGCAAACCGACGAAACCGACCATCAGCTGGTAGAACAACGTGAGCGTCACGGGTGCTTCCGACAGGCGCGAAGCGCGCACCACCACGGTGGTCGCGCCCCAAGCGGCGCCGGCCAACACGCCAAGCGCATCGCCCATCAACATGCGTCGGTCGAGGTTGTCCCACGACACGCCGCCGGCAAATGCGATGGCAATCCCAATGAACGCGAGAAAAATGCCCAGCCACTGGACGGGCCTCAAACGTTCACTCGGCAGCAGCCAGTGCACGCCCAGCGCAGTGAAGATCGGTGCCGTGTAAAGGAACACCGACATGTGCGCGGCCGTGGTCAATTGCAAGCCTTCGGAAATGAAGAAGAACTCCAGTCCAAACAGCGCGCCCGCCAGCAGTCCACCGCGCCACGTCTTGCCGACCTGATCCCAGCCGCCCTTCCAGCAAATCAGCAATCCTACAAGCAACGCAGAAATGCCCGACCGACCCGCAGCCTGCATGACCGGCGCAATGTCAGGCGCCGCCCATTTGATCATCACCTGCTGCACGCCCCAGATCAGGCACAACCCCATCATCACTTGCAGGGCAAAAGCATCGGCGCTACGCCGAGTGGCGCTCACCGGAACACCTCGTCAACACAATCCATGGCAATGACTCGACAGTTAACGCAAAGGCTGGCGTGCAATCAGCTCAGTTCAATGCGATCGGCATGAATAACAATCTGACCATTCTTGTACAGCGCACCAATGGCCTTCTTGAAGTTGCCCTTGCTGACGCCAAACATGCTGGTGATCACCGTCGGGTCGCTCTTGTCGCTCACCGGCAGCGTGCCGTTGTTTTCGCGCAACTTGGCGAGGATCTTCGAGTTGAGGCTGGTGGCCGCTTCTTCGCCCACCGGTTGCAGGCTCAGGCTGATCTTGCCGTCGGCCCGGACTTCTTTGATGAAGCCCTTCTCTTCCTTGCCGGCGCGCATGAACTTGAAGATTTCGTTCTTGTGGATCAGGCCCCAGTGCTTGTTGTTGATGATTGCCTTGAAGCCCATGTCGGTGGCTTCGGCAACCAGCAGATCAACTTCCTGGCCAGGGGTGTAGTTGGCCGGGGTCTTGTCCAGATAACGGTCCAGACGCGCCGTCGCGGTGATGCGGCGGGTGTGCTTGTCGAGGTAGACGTGCACCACGACGTACTCGCCAGCCGTCATCTGACGCTTCTCTTCGGAATACGGCAGCAACAGATCCTTCGGCAAACCCCAATCCAGGAAAATACCGATGCTGTTGACTTCAACGACTTTCAAACTGGCGAATTCACCGACTTGAACTTTCGGCTTTTCGGTAGTTGCGATAAGTTTGTCATCGCTGTCCAGATAAATAAAAACGTTGAGCCAGTCTTCATCTTCGCTGGGAATATCTTTGGGAATATAACGGTTAGGCAGAAGAATTTCGCCATCCGCGCCACCGTCCAGATATAAACCGAAGTTAGTGTGTTTAACCACTTGCAAACTGTTGTAACGCCCGACTAAAGCCATTTCCAATACCCTCATTGCGTGGGCGGCATTCTACCCGTTTTTGCACGCTGCGTTCGACGCCCGGCCAGGCGGCCCTGGAAAAATCCTGTGAAGGTCTTAATTTTCCTGGGTTTTGTCGGACGCATCCGGCCACTCGTCAGGCCAGACTGCTGATTTTTGCCCCCGCAAGTCAGGCAGAAATCCATTTATCTGCACCAATGTTCTTATTTAAAACAGCGGGTTACGGGAAGATTTCGAATAATAACTTGCGATGAATCCTGCTTTTGTGATGTGTATTTCAGGGGGATATTTACCAAGCAATTGTCAAGTATTTCCTGTACGATGCGTGGCCAAGTTAATTTTCTACAGGTTAATGGCCGCCATGCGTGTAAAAGCATCCAACAGCAAAGCAAAGCCAGCTCCAGCCGTTGAAACCAGCGAATCGATCAACAACCAGATTGCTGCGTTCCTCAAGTCCGGTGGCGAGATCCAGCAAATTGCCAAAGGCGTCAGCGGCCAGACGTTTGGCCCGTCCAAGCAGATCACGCTCGGCAAAAAGTAACACCGTTACAAGACCCCTCGCATCACCTGGTCCGTAAGCGCTTTGAGCTTCGAAGCGCTTGGACTGGAACCCTCCCGCAACACCCCGATAAACACATCAATATTTCAAAAATCGACGAACGGCCCTCGATGCCGAGCATTCGCCGGTATGCTTGCACACGTCTAGATTAAGCGTTTCAGCAGTTTTTCGTTTCTGCTCCTCGCTGTCATGGAGTGACGCATGCTCAAACCCTTTCTGTTTTTATTCGTCGGCCTGCTGTCCTGTTCGGTGGCCAACGCGCAAATCTTCCAGCGTGAACTGGGGGACTTCGATCTCAAGCTCGGCACCACCCCCAGTCGCAGCATGGCCCAGGGGCTGGTCAAACCTTCGACCACCGGTTCCTTTCACGGCGGCCTCGACCTGAGCCACGACAGCGGCTTCTACTTCGGCCAATGGTCACCGAGCATGGGATTGAGTCCGGGGAACAACCTGGAAGTCGATTCCTACGTGGGTTTTAAACAGCCCTTCGATCAAACCCTCGGCTACGAAGTCGGAATGATCCGCTACAGCTACCCAAAAGTGGATACCCTCGACAGCCAGGAACTCTTCGGCGGCCTCACCCTGCTGGGCAGCCGTTTCGGCGCAGCCTTCAGCAACGACCCGGACAAACAGAACAGCACCGTGTTCGCCGATCTCGGTGGCAATCAACCGTTCGGCGTCGGGATCAGCATGAAATACACCACTCACCAGCTCAACACCCCGGTGTCGGTGGACGGTGGGTATGTAGGCAGTTTCACTGACTGGTCGTTGACACTGTCCCGGCCGTTCATGGGCATAGACCTGGACCTGATCTACAGCGGCTCAAGCCTCAGCGGCAGCGACTGCTCCGCCTATTCCGGGCGTAACAGTCAGTGCGACGGACTGGTCACCCTCAAGGCCGAACACGCGTTCTATTGATCGGCTGAACTGGCAGGCTCATCCTGCGTTCACATGAGAACCTACGCTTTCGCAAGGACTCGCCCATGTCGCGCTGGTTGAAGTGTCTCGCCGTCGTCCTCACCCTCAGTCTCGCCCTCGGCGCGTGCAGTCGCGTAGGCCTGGCCTATCGAAACCTCGACGTGATCATCCCGTGGACGCTCAGCGATTACCTGGACATGAACGGCGATCAGAAAGGCTGGTTCAACGAGCGCCTCAGAGAACACCTGAGCTGGCACTGCACTACGCAACTGCCGGGTTACCTCGGCTGGCTCGACCGTTTGCAAGCGATGGTCGAGACCAATCAGGTAACCGACACCGCGCTGCAAACCCGCACCCAGGAAGCCAAACAAGCCATCGCCCAGACCGCGCGGGAAATCACCCCGTCGGCCATCGAGTTGTTGCAGGGGCTGGATGACAAGCAAGTCGCAGAGATGAACGACGCCTTTGCCAAGGACCAGCGCAAACGCCAGCAGAATTACCTGAAACCGTCCCTCGACCAGCAGATCAAGGAGCGCAGCGAGCGCATGGAAAAACGCTTGAATGACTGGCTCGGCCCTCTCAGTCCGACCCAGCAACAACGTGTCGTCGCCTGGTCGAATGCCTTGGGTGACCAGAACACGCAGTGGATCGCCAACCGAGCCCACTGGCAGAAGCAGTTCAGTGCAGCGGTTGCGCAACGCCAGAGTCCGGAATTCCCACAGCGAATCGAGACACTTTTGGTGAATCGCGAGAGTTTATGGACCGCCGATTACCGTAAGGCCTACGCCAATACCGAAGCACAGGCGCGAAGCCTGTTTGTGGATTTGATGGCCGGGAGCACACCGACCCAGCGAGAGCGGTTGTTGAAAAAGATTGAAGGGGTGCGCAAGGACTTCAATGATTTGAAGTGCCTTAAAGCCGCGCAACAGAGTTAAGGATCAACACAAATACAATGTGGGAGCCGGCTTGCTCGCGAAGACGGAGTGTCGGTTGACATCGTTGTTGCCCGACACACCGCATTCGCGAGCAAGCCCGCTCCCACATTGGTAATCGGCGATCTTCAGGCTATCTGCGCCTTGGACGCCACCTCATCGAACGTCACTACATCCAGCGCATCTTCCTGCTCATCCAGCACCTGCCGCGGATGAGCATCGCCCGGAATGCTGCTGTCGATCAGGCTCAACAAACTCGAGCCCCGCGACGTCAGCATGTAGTTCGAACCGGTGCCGCCCAGCTCTTCTGGCCTGGATTCAATATAACCGCGCGCCAGCAGTAACTTTTCATACTCGCCGGCCACCGCTTTCAGGTGATCCAGGTTTTCAGTCTGCTCGCCCTCCGTGGCTTTCTCCGCCGCATACTGCTCGGCATAGGGCCGTGGCGTGAAGCTGGGGGCTGCGTTTTGCACTTCGTGCAGCAAGCGTTCAATCAAATCCCAGTTGTAAGTTGTCATCCTGATTCAACCTCCAAAGCCTGTGAGTGTGATGGCCTTCAAAGGCTGTGACCGGCGACGCGCGCAGCCGTTCAGCGCAGGTTTTGAACGGCACTGACCGGCGGTATGTCGAATTCGGCACCGGTCAAACGACAAGGTAGTGTCAGTCACCTCCCCGCATTGCGCAGGAGAAAACCCGATGAACGTTCAGAACCATCCAATCGTGTCGCGAGAAGAATGGCTCGCCGCTCGCAAACAACACCTGGCCCACGAAAAAGCCTTTACCAAGGAACGGGACAAACTCAGCGCCGAACGTCGCGCACTCCCGTGGGTGAAAATCGACAAGGACTATCGCTTCCAGGGCCCCGACGGCGAGCTGAAACTGGCCGACCTGTTCGGCGGCCGCAGTCAGCTGGTCATCTACCACTTCATGTTCGCCAAAGGCTGGGATGAAGGCTGCCCCGGTTGCTCGTTCCTGTCCGACCACATCGACGGCGCCAACCAGCACCTGGCCCATCATGACGTGGCCGTGGTGGCGGTTTCCCACGCACCGTTCGCCGAATTCCAGGCGTTCAAACGGCGCATGGGCTGGAAATTCGACTGGGTGTCTTCGCAGGGCTGTGATTTCAACTACGACTTTGGTGTCTCGGCCCGAGCAGAAGATGTTGCCGCCGGCAAAGCGACCTACAACTACGAAAAATCCGACGGTGCCGAGGAAGAACTCCCAGGCCTTAGCGTGTTTTATCGCAACGAAGCTGGCGATATTTTTCACACCTACTCCACCTATGCCCGCGGCCTGGACATGCTGGTCGGCGCCTATAACTACCTGGACCTCATGCCCAAGGGCCGTAACGAAGAGGAAATAATGGATTGGGTAAGGCATCACGATCGGTATGAAGACAAGGCCTCTTCGAGCTGCTGCAATGGGGGATAGATCGCATCGCGAGCAAGAGAGATGTCATTGGTAGACGCTTGCGAGTGCAGCAGGTTGGGCGGTGAAATGAAAACGGGCGACCTCAAGGTCGCCCGTTTTAGCTTGTGCTGTCGATTACAACGGCACAGCTACTTCACCGGAATATACGAATACCCCTTCACCATGGCTTTCCCTTCCTTGGCGTCCCGCACCCGGACCATCTCGGCCGCGTACTCTTGCGTGTATTCAACGAAGTATTCCTTGCCCGGCTCGACCTGCAGGTTCAAGTACACGTTTCGGGGATGCGGGCGCGGTCCGGCTGAGACCTTATGCAAGCCCGGGCTCACCAGAACCCAGGAATAGTTTTTGTCATTGAGCCCCACCACGGCGCTGTCATTGATGCTGAACACGCTGTCATAAAAACTGCCTTGAATGACCTGGGTCCGCATCATGTAAACCAGCGCCTTGCCCTGCGGTGGCGCCGGCGGCTCGAAATACGGCTGGCTGGAGCGGGTATGACCGCATCCGGTCAACAACAGCATGAGCAATAGAACCGGGATACTTTTCATGGCTGCGCTCATTTGTTTTGCCCCAGTAACTGGTTGATCACCGGCCCCATCTTCTCCTCGACCGGCGCCACTTTCGACGGATCGAAGCCCCCCTCACCGGTCAGATGGTATTGACCAAAGCCGATTTGTTGAGCGCCCTTGAAGAGCCGGACACTGGCATCGGACAAGTACGGGGAAAAATCCCAGGAACGGATGGCGGTGTAAGTCAGACGGTATTCGCAACTGCTCGGGAGAGGGGCGGCGTACAAGCGACTTTCGATGTTGTGCTTGCGCAAAAGCGCTTGCAGACCATCGACGAAATCGCCCACCACCACTTTCGGGTTCTCTTCGATGCAGAGCTGAGAGATTTTGTATTGAGGAGCGACTGGCTCGACGTTGACGTTGGTGCAACCGGTCAATGCCAGTAGAAGGCTTGCCGTGACGGCTCTGAACAGCATGGTCGATCCCTGATTTTCGAGCAATAGCAAAATGATACCACCCTGCTAGATCGGCGTCCTTTCACGGTCAATTGACGGATTCGCTATCAACCCGTTGCGTGAACAAAAGATGCCTGCGCGCTGAACTTTCTCCTGACCTCAACCCTCAACCGGATAACCCGCCTTAACCGGAACCGAGGCCCACTCCATGAAAACCCTGCTCAAACTCACCCTCGCCGCCACCCTCGCTTGCGCCCTCCCCGCCTGGGCCTGCACGCCCGAGGAAGCCACCGCCAAACGTGAACAGCTGGCCAAGGAAGTCACCAAGCTCACGCAGCAGAATCCGAAGAAAGCCAAAGAGATCAACGATGAGTTGCAGAAGATGGATCTGGGCACGGCCAGCGCCGATCTGCCGGACAAGTGCCAGTTGATCGATCAGCGTTTGAAGGAGTTGGGATCGGCGGAGAAAAAAGCCGAAAGTTGATCTGTAGGAGCCGGCTTGCTGGCGATCCTGGTGAACGCGGTTATATCGGGTTAACCGAATCGCCAGCAAGCCGGCTCCTACAATGGATCGCGTTCCAATTCCGGGGCGTAAAAAAACCGGACCTGGGTCCGGTTTTTTTATGGGATCGCTACGGCGCCTTATTCAGCAGCCGGCGCTTCCGGCTTGCGGCGCTTCAGAGGAGCCATGCCGTCCTTGCTGACCAGCGACAGGGCGTCGGTCTTCGGGCGGTTGGCGATCTTGCGTTTGGTCGGTGCCTTGGCGCCGGTTTTCTTCTTCTCTCCCTTGGCGTCGACCTTTTTCTTCTTCACGCCAACGGCTTTGCCCGAAGCCTTGACCTTTTTCGGCCCGCCGTAGGTGCCTTTGACTTCCTTGATGGTGCGGCGCTCGAAGCTCTGCTTGAGGTAACGCTCGATGCTCGACATCAGGTTCCAGTCGCCGTGGCAGATCAGCGAGATGGCCAGGCCATCGTTGCCGGCGCGGCCGGTGCGACCGATGCGGTGAACGTACTCGTCGCCACTGCGTGGCATGTCGAAGTTGATCACCAGGTCGAGGCCGTCAACGTCGAGGCCACGGGCGGCAACGTCGGTGGCAACCAGGATTTTCACACCGCCCTGCTTCAGGCGATCGATCGCCAGCTTGCGGTCTTTCTGGTCCTTGTCGCCGTGCAGGACGAACGCTTTGTATTCCTGGGCCACCAGGCGGCCGTAAATGCGGTCGGCCATGGCCCGGGTGTTGGTGAACACGATGGCCTTCTGATAGGTCTCGTTGGCCAGCAGCCAGTTCACGATCTGCTCTTTGTGCTGGTTGTGGTCAGCGGTGATGATTTGCTGACGGGTGGTCGCATTCAGATCGCTGACGTTGTTCAGCTGCAGGTGTTCCGGGTTGTTCAGGACCTTGGCGACCATCTCGCGCAGGCCCGAACCGCCCGTGGTGGCGGAGAACAGCATGGTCTGCTGGCGATTGGTGCACTCTTCCACCAGACGTTGCACGTCTTCGGCAAAGCCCATATCGAGCATGCGGTCGGCTTCGTCGAGCACCAGCACTTCAACTTCTTTCAAGTCGAGGTTGCCGGCGTTCAGTTGCTCGATCATCCGGCCCGGCGTACCGATCAGGATGTCCGGCACCTTGCGCAGCATAGCGGCCTGAACCTTGAAGTCTTCACCGCCGGTGATCAGACCGGACTTGATGAACGTGAACTGAGCGAAACGCTCGACTTCCTTGATGGTCTGCTGGGCCAGCTCGCGGGTCGGCAGCAGGATCAGGGTCTTGATGCTGACGCGGATTTTCGCCGGGCCGATCAGACGGTTGAGGATCGGCAAGACGAAAGCGGCGGTTTTGCCGCTACCGGTTTGCGCTGTCACCCGCAGGTCACGCCCTTGGAGCGCCAGCGGAATAGCCGCTGCTTGCACAGGCGTTGGCTCGACAAATTTAAGCTCGGCCACGGCTTTGAGCAGGC